>Ga0114979_10000374_pt1 | contig 29641 bp, 7 predicted proteins | sample S_140625_EF_Meta_FD_87315 | JGI IMG/M metagenome (GOLD analysis project Ga0114979, IMG submission 87315) | Freshwater microbial communities from Lake Simoncouche, Canada to study carbon cycling - S_140625_EF_MetaG | ecosystem: Environmental > Aquatic > Freshwater > Lake | place: Lake...
GCTGCCAGTGACAGAGACGAAACCATCGCCACTCAGCCAGATGCTGCCCGCAGGCGTGCTGGGGCTGCCACCGGTGTTGATGCTGAGGGAACTGATCCGGACTGGGGTGCTGCCCTTGGCCCCAAAGGCCATCAGGCCGTTATTACCGGCGCTGCTGCTAGCGGTGAGGGTGGTCTGCTGATTCGTGCTGCCACCACCGATCTGCAAGGGAGAAACCGCCGTGCCGAAGCTGGTGGCCGCCAGGTTGAGCGTGGGGGCCTGGAGGTTGACACTGGCCTGGGCGATCGGGCTGGCATTGCGGCCGGCATCGCGCAGGGCACCGCTGGTGCTGATGTCCAAGGTGCCTGCGGAGATCAAGGAACCGAGGGCCAGGTCAGCGGCGCTGGAGAAGTAGGCCGAGCCGACGCCCTCGGCGCTGGCGTAGAGGCTGGCCACCTCGTTGGTGGTGACCTTGAAGCGGCTTCCGGAGCTGCCGATGCTGCCGCTGGTGCTGCGAAGCTCAATTGGGCCGCGGTTGTTGGACACACCGTTGCCCGTGGAATCTTGAGCTAGGGAGGTGGCGGTGAGGTTGACCAAGCCGGAACCGGCCGCTGCGAAGTTGGAGACGGACTTGACCGTGAGCGCGCCGGCGGACGTGAGGCGAATGCCGCTCCCCGCCGTGGCCGAAACCGAACCGCTGGCCGCAACGCTGACGGCTGTATTCAGCCGCAGGGTGACACCCGTGAGCGAGAACGGGTCGGTGAGCAGGGTTCCCGGTGATCCCTGGCTTCCCTGGGTGAGGGTGAGGGGATGGTTGGTGGTGGTCTCAGTCGCGTTCTGGGAGCCGATAGTCAGGGCATTCCAGCGGCTGGTGTTGCCGTAGTCCTCCTGGAGCAACTCACGGCGGACACTAGTGCCGTTGTACTGGTAGTAGCCGTAGAAGGCCGGGGTGCGCACCTGCACAACATTGCCGTTGACCAGGTAGGCCCGGGTGTCCATCACTAAAGCCGTATCACCAACGGCCAAGGACACGGAACTGGCAGTGGTGTTGTACTTGGCGGTGCCAGAGCTGACAACCTCCCACTGATCTAGGCCACCAATCTTCTCGCCAAAATCAGCGTCGGAAAGGTTGAAATTGGTTCGGGCAGTTGTGCCTATGTACTTATAGAGGGTGCCACTACCTGCGGTATAATTAGGCGAATAACTTCTAAAAAGGCTGGCATTGGCTAGATTAAGGCTTTCGGCTCTGCTGGCAGTTTGAAGTGGCAAGCTGCCAATATATTCATAAACCCTATAGTTGCGGCCTGCAACATCCGAACGGGAAGCAGAGCTGAGCAGCTTGGCATTCTCTTGGGAGAGCTGCTCGTAGTCGCCATTGGGAATATCAATCTGAATCAGATCGGAGCTGCGGCCAATCGCACCAGAAGAGACCGTGAGGTTGAGGTTGGCACTGCTGATGGAGGCATTGCCAGTGCCGCCGCCGCCAGTAGAGCTACTGAGGATGCCGCGTTGATCGGCTTGCTTGGGGAAGAGGTGGAGATAAAGATCATTGGATAGGGGTGAGTAATAAGCGTTTCTACCTACAACTCGCTGACCAAGTGCAGCCTGCCGGTCAGCGGCGGGGCGACTATATACAAACGACGGATCAGGCGAGGCAGTGCGATATAGGTTGTGAATTGCACTGAGCTGGTTCTGATAAGCGGCAACAGCCGAGTCAGTAAATCCTTTATTGAGCATGAGATAGCTAATCTCAGCTGCGGTAAAAGCAAATGAGCTTTCCGTATGCTTGGCCGTTGCAGGAGCCGTCCATGTTGTTGTCAACGGACCCGAAGAACCAAGCCGACTGACCCCGTTAGGCAGGGCGAGGGTATTGGCATTGCCGCTGTAGTCAATCAGCGAGCCACTGGCTTCGTCGATCGGATAATAGCCTGCGAGATTGGTTGCATTTTTAGCAATAAGAGCATTGCTGTAGGCAGCAATATCCACATCGCTACGCACAACATTCCAGACACGGACTTCGTCGATAGAGCCATTAAATACAGAGTTGGAGAACTCACCGCCAATTAACAAGTTATTCGAAGCCGTATTGTTGATCGTGTATGTAAAGGCTGTCGCAGTAGTACCATTTACAGCCACAGGCTTGCCATCGACATACAGCTTCGATCCATTGGTCACGCCAGATTGGAAACTAAAGGCAACGTGGTGCCAACGATTATCATTCAGCGCAACTGAAGTAGAGGTTGTAGTCCCGGTCTTCCAGTCATACACCCAGAGCTTATTGCCACTGAGATACATACCGTAGGCGTTTGGCTTGGTTACAATTGCGCGGTTGCCAGTACCAGCATCACCAGTCTTAATCCAAGCCTCTATCGTTCCCGTGGATATTCTGTACTGATTAGCATTGCCAACAATAAGACGGCTAGTGCCATCGAAAACAAGGGCATTATTATTAGTGAAATCCTGTTTGCTCCAGCCGCGATATGTCGTCCAATAATCGTTGTAATTGGTTCTGTCCTGTCTGGCTATCTCGGCTGTGGCGGCAGCGGTGGCGTCGGCGCCGGTGATTTTGAACGTCGCGTCCTGCTCAGCGAGCACAGCACTGTTCACTGGGTTGATGGCAGCGCCGGTGGCATTGAGCAGGTCGCCGCTGGTCACCGTGAGGTTGAGGTCACCTGGAACCGTGAGCGCGGAACTGGCCGTAAAGGCCGTGGGCAAGATCAAGCGCAGATCACCGCTTGTTTCCCGCAGCGATGCACTGCTACCGGCGGCCGAGAGCTTCAGCGCCATGCCGCCAGTGGTGGAACGGTCATTGATGCTGGTGTTGATGCGCAGGGGGATGGCGGCGCTGGCCACATTGCCGCTGCCCACCTGCATCTCGATGCGGTCGGCTTTGAAGAATTCAGCCGTTGCCGTGGTGCCAGTGCTGGGCTGGCCGCTGGTATCGAGACCACCGCCGAGCAGCAGGGTGAGGGTTTTGCCGGCGCTGAGCGCAACACCCGTGGTGGCATCGGCCTGGGGCCTGAGGGCAGCAACGGCACCACCATTGCTGATCGTCTGGATGCTCAGATTGCCGCCAGCGATGGCCTTCACATTGATGGCATTGCTGGTGGAGGTGCTTCCCCCAACCTGAAGGTCCAAATCTCCAGCGGCACTCAGGCTGATCGGCACAGTGGCATCCTTCACGAGCAGCCCCTTGAAGGCAATGCTTTTGCCATTGGTGGTGCTGACATCCACCGCCGTGGCATTCTTGACCCCCTTAAGGATCGAAACATCACCTTGGCTACTGATCGTGAGAGCGCCGGCAGCGGCCGCACCAGTCGCCCCAGCGGCGGGAGTGATGAAGCCAATCGTGATCGGGTTATCGGCCTTGAGGAAATGGGTGTAATAGTCTTTGACGCCCTTAATTTCAGTTAATTGAACGTGATAGGTCTTCTTGCGTAAGAAACCACCACCTGTGGTCCATTTTCTGGTGGTGACCTTGGGGGTGCCCTCAGTCACCTGTTTATAAGCAACCTCATAGCCGGCAGGAGCACTCAATTGAAAGCTGCTCGGGGCTGACGCCTGGAGAACCTGGCCTTCCAGCAACGGCTTATCATCGGTTGTCTCGGAATTAATTGAAGTCCAATTCTGACTCTCGCCAGTGGGGATATCAAAGAAGAAGTTAAATGTTTTCTTGGACCAGTACTTAACCGTTGTTACGGTTGAGGATTGACCCTCAGTCCAATTGTAGGTAAGCCCGATGGCAGGATTGTAGAGAGTGCTGAGAATCGTGTAGCCACTACCAGAGGCGGAGGTGGGCGAAGCAATCGTGCTGGAGGTTGGCGTGGTATAAGCCGTAGCGGCGCCAATCAGGGACGATTCAGACCTGGTCAATTGGCTGTCAGCATATTGATACTGGGTTTTCTTGACCGTTGCCAAGCTGAAGGATGCCTCACGCGCCGAATTCCAAGCAGTAATGTCAACGTTGGCTGTTGAATTGGATGCGGCCTTTAGTTTAATGGTGGTAGCGTTGAGAACATCCACAAAATAGATCGTGTTCTTCTCCAGGCCGCCAACGGGCGAAGAACTGTCTACGGCATTGGATGAGTTAATACTATTATTGTATTGATAAATGACTTGAGAACCGCTGACTAGATTATGGACATTGGTGAATGCAATGCTATTGGCAGCAATATCAATAGCAGAAGGCACCAAGGAGATCCTGGGAGTGTCCACGATCGTGATCTTGCCATTGATCGGGGCCAAATCAATCGCGCCCGGAGCCAGCTTCCAGGTGCTGTAATTCGTGAGGTTCAGCGATGGTTGACCATTGAAGGCCAGCACCTTGCCAGCGCCGGTGCTCAGGATCTGGCCGGTGAGGGTGATATTGCCGCCGCTGCTCTTGATGTCGTAGAGATTGATCGTGCGGGTGGCAGCATCCACATAGCCGGCTAGCGGTACGGCTTTGCCATTAACGTCGCCATAGCTGATGCCACTGATGGCGTTGCCATTGCTGTCAATCAAGGAACTAGACGTGGTGGGGTTGAAGCCCGCATCCACCGTCATGCTGAGCGATGGCGTGCCGCTCTGAATCAAACCATCAATGTTGAGGTACAGGGCCGAGATCGAAATATCGCCTCGCGAGAAAATCGTTCCGGGATTGGCTGCGGCGGCAGCACTCACAATTGACGCAAGCTCACTTTTGCTGGCTGGTGCGATATAAGCACCGTTAGAATTTCCGGCCTGGAAGGCTTGGCTGCGATAGGTGTCGTAGTTCAGATACTGGCGAGGATCGCCACCGGTGTGGAACCAGGTATCACTGTTGAGAGAGAAGTTGCGAGCAGATGAAATGTTTAGCGTTTTACCACGCAGCTCTCCGGAAACGATCACACTATCGGTGGTATTATTTATACTAATAGCACCTATTTCGTTGATTAGGGATCCCGTTAGATAGAGGTCTTCAGGGGGAGTATTCGCTGGGAAAGTCGTTGGCTTCGCATTCTCGCGGACGTCTTGGGTAACCTTAATAGTGCCGGTGATCGGGGTACCAGCTCCCGAGGTTCCGCCCTGCCGATTGATATAAAGCGCCCCAGGATTAAAGACCGTGTAGGTGCCAGCAACGATGTCAACAACCTTGGAGTCGTCAATCACCATGTCGTCGCCGAACATCATCACAGGTGCCGTATTCGAAACCGTTATGAAGGCATCGCTATAGGCTGTGATTTGAGCCGGACTTTGGCTTGGTGTCGACGTAAGAATTTGGCTGTTGACCGTGATAATGCCACCATCGCCGCCGGCATCCAGGAACACCGATCCAGGAGCCGCGTAGAGATCGGGCAACCGTAGGGCGGGGCCTTCGAGGCTACCTTGAATGCTGCCGGTCTCATGATCAATCAGGCCCAATTGATCGGCTTGGCGGCGAATATCTTCCCGCTGGGATATGTAGAGGGCACGATTGCTGGTGGAGGTATCATTAGCGGCGATCAGCTCGGAAAGGTGATTGTCTTCTGCGGCCAAATCACTACCGAGATCGACAATGTCGAGGAAGGGCCTCTGGGAGGGATCAGACCAAAGCAGGTCGGGCAGTATGATGCCAATGAAGTCGCTGAGATCAACTAACAAAGAGTCGGGCGGCGCGTCCAGCACACGGAAGCTGTAATCCATCGAGCCATCAAGACCAAGCGAAGTGAGCTGATCCGTGGTGAGCTTGATGTCTTTCCTCAGGAGTTCGTTGAGCGGGACTGCTCCGGCTACAGCGTTTGTGCCGGTGAGATTGAGATAGCTATTTTGTTGTGCGAGAGTAGTGGTATAAGGCAAGCTGAACAATTTCAGCTGGTGCTGTGAACCAGCCACGAGCTTGGAGCTGCCGTCTATCGTGATCGTGTTGGTGGTGGAATCGGTGGTGTTTTTGGTACCAGCAATCGGGGCAGCAAGCAGGATGTAGGCGGTGGCATCCGCGAAGCTGCGCTTCGTGGGAGTTGTGCTCCAGTCCTTGGTTTGAGCCTTCAAGTCCACGTTGCCGCGGGCAAGGATCTTGGCGTTATTGGTCACCGAGATCGTGTTCGTATCCGAGCTGGTGGCCGTGGCAACGGGTATCGGAATGCCAACCACGCCTGCATTCATCTGGCTGTCGGCAAAGCTACTGAGGATATTGGGTACGCCACTGCCATCGAGGCCCGACCAGAGTTTGATGGTTTGACCCTTGATGGTGGCCCCATCGAGGCTGATCGTGTTCGTGGGTGTGTTGATCGCACTGGCGGTGGAGTTGCCAAAGCCAAAGGCGCCAGAGAGCACAGAATTGGAGCTGCTGATCGTGCCATCACCCTTGGCCGTGATGATCACATCACCGCTGTCGTTGATGATGTTGGAGCCGCTGGCCGCACTAACGCTTGCCTTGGCCTTGTTGGTCACACTGGAATTGCCCGATACCGCCGCTACGGCAGAGACGGCATCCAACACGCCGTCATCGGTGGCGTAGACATCGCTGACGGCGTGGATCAGCAGGGAACCCGGCGAGGACTTACTGCCGGTGGCGCGCACAGTTGCACCGGAGCCAATGCTGATCGTCGATCCAAAGGCACCGCTGTCGTTACCGATGTTGGTGGTAGAACTGCTGCCGGCACCACCGGCGACGCCAGCCACAACCACTTTGACGTTGGCATTTGGCGAGGTGCCGTTGCCGGTGGGCTGGCTGTACCTCGTTTTCTCCAGGCTATTGCCAGCACCCAGATCAATCGAGTTGGCGATCAGTTGGCTGTTGGAGCCAACATCAAGCAGCGCCCGACTGAAGATCTCGTTGGTCAGATCCGCACCGCCCCCAGCGATGCCACCGGACACGGCGATTCCCTCACCGCGACTATCGATGCCGCCGGAATTCCCATCCTCACCGGTTTGATCCAGGAGGCTGGAGAGCTTCAGGTTGCCGCTGGCTTTGATCGTGGCTCCGCTACCGATCGTGGTCTGAACGGTTTGGTTGGTTGTGGCCTTGGATTGGGCGCCGGCGCCGGCGCCGGAGTAACCCCCAGCCGCACTAATACTGTCGGTATAGACACTATCGCGAGAAAGGGAGGTAATTTCTACATTCTTGGCATTGATGCTGGCCCCAGAACCAACTAGGGCCTGCACCTCGGCGTCTGCAGCAGTGCTGCCAAGAGTGGACTCGGCGAACATTAGTCCAAGACCGGCAATCCCACCCAGTGCTCCGCCATAACTGGCGCTTTCGACGTTGTTCACTGAGGTTGACTTAACGAACGTGGTACCCAATGGCGTATAGATCGAGCCGGCCAGAACCTGGGAGCGACTGGTGGAGGTATCGATCGCCTTGGCACTGTTGACGGAAGCCCCGTACAGAACAGAGGCCGACACGCTGATCACCTTGGTCTGCGCGATGTTGTCTGCGCTGGAACTTGAGATCGTGACGTTGCTGGAGGCGGCGAAGGTGGGTGCATTGGTGTCTCCGATCTTGGCCGAACTCTGGGTGAGGGTGAGAACGGAATTGCCAATTCGGTTTTCGACGACGCCCACACCAACCGCAGCACCCAAGCCGGCAGCCACCGAGGTGTTGATGATTTCGGAATTGAGGGTGGTGGCGGTGGAGGCGGAACCGATCGTCAATGATCCGGCCCTGAACGCTGCCGATGCAATGCTGGCTTGGCTGGCGATGGCAACAGAACCACCAGCAAGGAATGGCAGATTGGTGGTTTTGGCGGTAATCGTGAGCCTGTTGGGATTTGCGACAATGGCAGCAGCGATATAGCGGCTGTTGGCCTGGGTGTTGATGGCTGTAACCAGGCCACTAAGGACGGAGGCGAGGGCGGGGTTGGTAACGGTATAAGAAACAATATCGACGTCAGAGCCTGAGCTGAGCTTGATGGTAATAACGTCGTCTTTATTGTATGTACCACCAATTGTGAGTGCATTTATCTGGCTATCAGTGCTATTGGCTGTGCGATCCGTGGCCGATGCAATCAGCCCAGTCCAATTAAGGCCAACATCAGAAACGAAAGCCACATTCGCGGTATTTCTAGTTACCGTGAGGCTGTTGGGATCCGAGGAAACTGTTGCAGCAGTATAGCGGCTGCTCGCCTGGCTGTTGATAGCGGCAATCAGGCCAGAAAGAATGGAGGCTGGAGTGAGGTTCGTAACGGTGTAGGAAACAATATCATTGAAGGAGCCTGAGCCTAGCTTGATGAACATGATATCACCGTAGTTATAGTGTCCAGTAAGGGTGATTTGATCAGTTTGAGCAAAGGAGGTATCGGCTGGCTGAATCGTCGCCGACTCAATAGAGCCATCTCCGATGACGCCAGCGTTAATATCGATGGCGCCAGTAATTATGGTTGCAATCGTATTGGCTACCGTGTTGTAAACGCCTGCACCGCCACCAGAGGCCGCAACGATGCCAGCAGCCACCGCCGTGGTGGTGGCATTCGACAGGGTAACGCTGCTGCGAATATCGTTCGCATTAATCGTGAGATCGCCCTTCGACTGAATGGTGTAACGGGTGCCGATGGCATTGTTGGCACCATCACCAATATTAACCTTGTTGATATTATCGATCAGGTTTTTGTTTTCGGCCGCACCAATCGCTAGACCGCCACCAGCGAGTGGATTGAAGCTGGCGGCAACACTACCAGCATCGGTGTTAACACGGCTGATTTCATTGTCAGTCGTGGCGGTGATCGACAAATTGCCGGCAGCCACGAGATTGGAGTGGCTGACGGTTGTTTGGACGTCGTAGGCAATGCGCGAATCGTTGAAGGCACCAGAGAAGGCACCAGCAAACTGACCGGTGGTGATAGCCACGCTCACCGGTACCGCCAGAGCGCTGTAGCTCGCCGTTGAGCTGCTACTGGCGCTGAGATTGGGATTGCTGGCGTTGATGCCGGTGGTGATCAGGCTGGAATCAACAATCGTGGTTTGAACCTTGGCGCGGGAAGTGTTGCTGGCATCGGCGGTGGCGATACCCAGCAGGTTCTGAACCTTGACGGCGCCTATGGAGATCGCACCGCCCACCCCCGTCAACGATCCAGCGCCGACCCCTGCGCCAACACCCGCGTCGGCGGTTTGGCTATTGGTCGTGCCGAGGACAAGGCTACCTGCCACCGTGAGATTGGCGGCACTGATCGTGGTGGTGGCATCACCAAGCAGGGTGTTAATCGCATCAGCCCCACCACCGGCGAGGGAACCACTGCCACCGCCAACGCTGAGGGCCACAGCCACCGCCGCTGATCTGGCGGAGATGGAGGCCGAGCGGTTTGCCTCCTTGGCCTTGGAGGATGTCACGCTGAGAGCAGTTGCTTTAGATCCGACAGCGATATTTTGGAAACTGGTGGCCGTGCTGTTGTTGAGGGTGGTGCGCGCCAGGGAGACGCCGATGGCGGCAGCACCGGAGACCCCACCACCGAAGCTGGCCCCTACGGCTGCACCCCAGGCGGTGGTATCGGATGAGGTGGTGTCCGTGCTGCTGACGTTGATGGCGCCGCTATCGAGACTGATCGTTTTGCCGCTTGTGGCGCCGAGGAAGGCCTCGATCGCCACCAGGGAACGGTTGGTGGCCTCGGAGCCAGCACCCACAAGGGAGGCACCGACACCACCGGTGACCGAGAGAGCAGCTGCGAAGCTATCGACAGTGCTGCTGATCGTGGCGGCATTGCTAGCCGTAACGGAAAGCGCACCCTTGCCGTAGAGGTTGGAGTCGGTGATCGCCGCTCTGACCAGATTGCCGCTGCCGCCGAGGATGTTGGTGAAGTTCCGGGGAGAGCCACCACTGAGGCCGCTGTCGCCCTGGGTTTCACCGATGAAGTTGCGGGCTAAGGCCACACCAATAGCGGCAGTGCCGCCATTGACCCCGCCAGCGCCGGCGGCGGTGATCGTGTCCACCTTGGCGTTGATCGAGGAGGTATCTGTGGCGCTCACCGTGACCGTGCCGCTCCAGGTGGTTCCAGCGCCAGTGGCGGCGCCGAGCTGGGCGTTGGTGACGAGGGCGCGGTTATTGCCGGTGATGGTGTTGAAGCTATTCGCGCCCCCGCCGGCTAAGCCGGCCGCAAATCCACTGCCCACGGCGGTGGCAATCGCCGCGGCAATCGATTTGGAGTTGATTGTGCCGGTGTTGGTGGAACTCACCAGCAGATTGCCGCTGGGGAGCACCGAGGCAAAGTTCGCCAGTTCGGCCTTGGTGTTGCGGCGAATCGTGTTGGTGGCCAACGAGATGCCGATCGAAGGAGCCAAGGCGGCACCACCGCTGAAGTTGGCGGCGAGGGAGGCCCCGAAAGCGGTGGCATCGATGCTGGCGGCATCGTTGGCGCGGATCGTGAGATCGGTGCTCACAAGGCTGGAGCTGCTACCGACGGCCGCATTGCCGATGATGGTGGCATTGGTGCTGGCGGCGATGACATTGGTGGCTTCACTGCCGGCGCCACTGAGGGCCACAGCCACTCCACCGCTAGCGGCAGCAACGGCGGCAGAAACGGCGACGACTTCGGCCTTGATGGTGGCGTTATGGCTGGCATCAACGCGGATGGCGCCGCCGGCCGTCATGGTGCTGAGGGGATTGCCGCTGGCGCCGGAGATCGTGGCTGAGATCAGGTTGCCATTGCCGCTATTGGTCAGGGTTGGACTGCCGCCGGAAACAGCAGCGTTGCCCTGGGTGGCGCCGATGAAGTTGCGGGCGATGCTCACGCCAATGCTGGCGGCGCCGGCGCTGCCACCGGTCCCACCGGCAACGGCAGCAGAAACAGCAATGATCTTGGCGTTGATCGTGCCTGGGGAGCTGGCCTCAACGTTGATCTTGCCGGCGCTGATGATTGAGGGGCTGGCAATCGAAGCGGTGGTGTCACCCAGGATGGTGTTGGTCGCGGAGGCTCCGCCCCCGGCTACACCGAGGGAGTTCTGACCGATTGCCACGGAAACCGCGGCGGCGGCAGCGGTGCTGTCGATGCTGCGGGTGGTGATGTTGGCGCCGTTGCCATTGAGCAGTTCGCGGCTGCTGCGCAGGCTTAGATCACCGCTGCTGGTGCGGACACCCGTAAAGCCAGAGATGGAGGCATCACTGGTGCCGGCGAGGGTATTGGTGGAGCTGGCGGCACCGATCGCTGGCGCTGCGGAGAAACCACTGCCGGCAAAGGAGATCGCCACGCTGCCAGCGCCAACTTCGGATTTGATTTGGCCGATATCCAAAGTGGTCAGGTTGATCGAGCCAGCCTGAAGTTGGCCGGCGCCGTTGCTGCGGCCCACAATTTGGGTGGCAGAACCGGTGCCAATGCTGTTGGTGGCGCCGGCACCAGCCGCTGCGATGGAAATGGCATTGCCAGAGCCGGAATAAGCGAAGCCAACGGCCACTGAAGCAACCGTTGCTTCAATTCTGTCGGCATTAATGGAGGCAAGTTCCAGTCCACCGGAGATGGCAGTGGAAGCTGCATCAAGCTTGGCGGTAACGGCGTTACCAGAGGAACTATTGCTGCTGCTGTTCCAGTTAATTTTGTTATCGGCCGTACTCACACCGAGGGCGGCACCGCCTGCAGCACCAGCGCCGATCGAAGCTTTGATCTCCCGGCTATCACCGCTGCTGGTCGCCGCGCCTTTGGTGGTGGTGGCGCGGATGCGATGGCGTCCTGTTCCGGTGCCGCGCAGGGTTGCCGCGCTGGCGACAGCCTGGAGGTTGGAACTGATCGTGTTGGTGGAGCCAGCTCCACCACCGCTGAGGCTCAGGCTATTGGTGCCTTGGGCCATAGATATAGCAGCCGCGAGGCTGAAGACCTGTATCTTGGCGGTGTCGGAAGCGAGGATATCGAGGCTGGTCGCGATGCCATCGAGGCTGATACCATTGCCTGTGGTGCTGAGAAGGCTATTGCCGAGTTCAAGCCCGGCGAAGATATCCCCACTGAATTCATTCTTGCCATCAACGGCAGCAATAGCTAGGGAAACGCTGGAGTTAGCGCTATTGGAAATTGTGAGGGCTCCACCTGCGGCATCGGCTTTTATTTTACGATCATTATTGGCGCGAATCGCCAGGGTTCCAGTCGTGATGGTGCTGTCGCTGCCGCCCTGGACATTTTTGATCTTGGCTGTGAGCGCATCGTTGATCGTGTTCTTTGCCACCACCAGCCCTAGGCTCACGCCCCCACCGCTGCCGCCGGACGACTGGTTGAGGGAAACGGCAAAGCCACCGGAGAAGGTGTCGATGTTGCTGCCGCCGCTGCCCCGCTCCGTAAGGGCTTCGATGGTGGTGTTGCCCGTGGCGGTGAAATCAGTGATGTTGTAAATCCCTGCCGTCATACCCCCGCTGATCGTGTTGAAGCTGAAGGCTCCAGCAATGCCGGCACTCAGGGCAGAAGAGGAGTTGCTCCTGGCGGCGGTAATGGCAACCCCTGCGGCATCGGCAACGATGCGGGATTGATTGCTGCGGCGGGCGCGAATCGTGGCATCGGTGACGTTGATCACGCCGCTGCCAATGTTGGCGGCATTGGGATCGCCGATACCGGAATACAAGCTGCGGGTGATCACATTGCCCGTGCCAGCGCCCACAAGGGAGCTGGCAAAGGCCGAGCCGAGGGCACCGGATGAAGTACTGGCAGCACCGGCGATGGCATAGGCACCAATGGAGCTGCCATCGGTGCCAATGAGGTTGAGCGAATTCACCGTGATCGTGCTGTCGCCACTGATTTGGGCTATGACACTCCCGGAAAGGGTGTTGTGGGAGGCAGAGGCGCCAACCGAGATGGCGCCGGAAGTTCCGCTGCCGTTTCCTTGGGCAATGGCGATGTCAACACCGCCGGTAATGGCGAGCACCTGCTCGTCACTGGAGGCTTCGATGGAGAGCAGGGCGCCGCTGCCACCGCTGGGGGCGTTGATGGTGCTGCCAACGATCCTGGCGTTGATCGGACTGGAATATTTGTTTTCGGCCCCGGCTCCGGCCCCGGATACGGCATAAGAGCCCATGGCGGAGCCCGAGGTGGAAGTGCTGGAGGAACCTGCAGCGGAGACGCTCACCGTCTGCAGGTCGACATCACTTGTTTTGGCCTCAATCGTGATCGGAGCGGCGGCGGCGGTCGTTAGGGTGCTACCGCTGAGTTCAGCCGTGGATCCAACTTGGAGGTCATTGATCGCCAGCGAGAATCCGAAAGTGGCAGCAACTTGCGGACTTGTGGTCGACGAAGTGGAGGGTTGAAGGGGATTGGCGGCGAGGCCGAGGCTGCCTGCGTAGGCACCGGCGTCGGCCGCCTCGGTGGAACGGATAGTGAGAGCGGATATCGCCGATCCCCTCACATTGGCGACGGAAGACTTGGTGATGGGTGTGGTGCCGCTGACAGGATTGAGATTCAGGGCAAGCGAGCCGGGGATGGAGAGCGACGTACCCGGACTAACGGCCACGGAAAGACTGATCGCTCCAGCAGAAGCCGAGGCACCTTGAGTAGAGCTATCAAGCGTAACTGCGGATGGAGTTGAGCCTAGGTCAACGTTACTAAGAACGCTTGAAACATTGCGACCAATATAGTTAACATTGGCGCTACCAGCGATACTTGCAAGCCCACGAGTTTCCTGGGGAGTTCCCGAGGCAGGCTTGCTGGATCCACGCATACCGAAGGCGACAGCGCCACCCCAGTTGGAAATTTGCGTTGCATCATTGGCCTTCAGGGTGATGGCCGTAGCTGTGATGGCCGCCTGTCCTCCCGCTGCCTTAGACAAGGTCGAGCTAGCTTCATTGTTGGCAAGTTTGTTGACAACTATGCTGCCAGTGGCGGCAACACCAAAGCTAGTGATTTCAGGTATCCATGTAGACGTAGATTCCTGGTTGGTAGGCGTAGTGGAGCTATTCTTGCTGATTGCACCAGCAACGCCGACCGTGACAAGTTGACCTCTATTGATTGCTTCGGCAAACAAGCCATCGGCGCCAGAAAGGGTAAGGTTTCCGGATGGATCCAGTACGTTACGAGTTCTGCGTTGTAGATCGTTGACGATCAACGATAGACCCATCGCAATCGCTTTACTGTATTGAACTGAGCCAGCAACATCAATCTGTTTAATTTGATCATTAGCGATAAACGAGGCAGAAAGAGCTGAAACTCTTGCGCCTGCCGCCATGATATTTTCCGTTGAGTTAATCGCTCCTGTTTCAATCAGAATTCCGCCATTGAAACCGAGGTTTTGGGAGGATCCAGAACCAACAACAACGCCAACGCTCTGACCTGCCTGGCTTGCTGTTGTCCTCAAAGCACCAGACAGGCTGATTACCGAGGTCTCGGAGAAGATATTGCGTGATGTATTAATGGGTGTGATCACGGATATCGAAGCTCCAAGCCCATTCTTTGCTACATTTCCAAAGTCAAGAATATCTTTGGATATGGAAGATTTGCTGCTCTTCGCAGCCGGTGTGGCAGGAGTAGCTGGTGTATTCGTGTTGGCAGAAGGAGTACTTGGCGCCGGTGATTCTGGAGTTTCCTTACCATCTTGATACACCCCATACAGGGTTTCGGGACTTGGATCAAAATGGATTTGACCACTACCGCGCACGTAGTCGATGGTGACGGCGGCATTGGTGGTGAGACCGGACGCGGTAATCGAACCATTAATTGTATTAATGGCTCGATTGGTCAGAAGACTTACGTTAATACCAATGCCAACGCCAACTTCGGAATTGGTGGGTTTATCATTTTCACCTTCGGTCTTGCCGTGGATTTGTACCGTCGAGTAGGTATTGAAACCGGCTCCAACTAAGAGACCGGTTACATCAGATAAATCTTCTTGGAGGGTTAGGGCACCGTCGAGAGAGGTGGGTAGCAACCATTTCTTTAGCTTTGCCGTATCACCAAAGGATTCGTTTTCGGCAAAGTGATTAAGGTAATTAACACCGCTGTGAACGCTTACGGAAGAGCCGGACTGAATTGAGCCGCTAATTATATTGTTTGCTGTATTCGAGAGCTTGTTAAGGCCGAAGGCAACGCTGATTGCCGCAGCTGCAGCCTGCTCTGTTTCAGCGGAAGCGGTATTGGCAAAATCTGCTTCAATGGCACTGGAGATTGCTACGGGCCGATTAGCCTGAGCGATAATTCTGCCAGTCGAAGAAAGTGTAACAGAAGAATTATGATCAGCGAGATTGATCGCTATGGCACCAGAAACAGATGTGCCTTGCTCAACTTTACCTTTGGCTGGATTATCGGAACTCTTGAACAATGCCGCCATCACAACTTCTTGTCCTTCGGCGATCTTGTCCTTCATGGCGTCGCCAAGCGCATCGCTAGCTGAGCCGCTTGCTACATAATCAGTCCAAGACGCTTCCTCCATATCTGAGCCTATGCTCGTTGAGCTCTCGACTTCGTTAACAGAAGCGATCGTGGAGGTAATTGAGACTCCAGCAGGCCGTTCATCCTCGACCTTGGCCAACAAGGTATTGGAATTGATCTGACGGCCTAGAAGAGAGACTGGGAGAGCGGCCTCTAGCTCCGCTTGAGACTCAACGAACTGATAACGATTGCTGCCTAGGGAGATCACATTGAGCTCCTGCCCGGGTGTAATGCCACCCACGGATTGTGAGCTTTCTTTCAACGAGACATCCACCATCAAGAAATGGGTGGAATTGACACTGGTATCGGCAGTGCTGAGGTTAATCGCGATCTTGCCTGCAGCATCGGAAAAGAGGGAGACACTCCCTGATGTGGGCTGACGCAGATAGACAGTTTGACCTTCAGTAAGCCCACCGCGCGGATCGCTGCTGGCCGCACGGCCAGTAGACGTCAAAGTTGGATTGGTAGAATAATAAGTGGCCTTGATAACATTGTTTGTTTTGACAATATTACTTGGAATGGAAACACCTGTCCAGACATTAGAACCATTGCTAATCGAACCTGGATTCAAGGTAACGAGCGAGGGCTTCGTTATCGTGCGGCTATAAGTGGCATCGGGTCGGATCGTGAGGATTTCACCCGTTGATGCCGAAAAGCCGCTGAGAGTAATTAAAGAATTGGCGTCATCAACGGCGGAGGTGGGATTAAAGGTGGCCGCAGCGGTCTGGATCGTGAACTTGAGACCCGCCGTGGAGCTTGATAGCACTCCAGCGCTCACTAGGTCGAGGGTAGACGAACTCGGACCCTGCAGCCGGTAGACGCCGCTCTGATCGGTGGGCTGAACGATCTCCAACAAGGGTCCAGCGCCCGCAAGCCAAAGGCTTGACTGTTGGCTAAGTGACGTGCGCAAGTCCGCCCCATTCTTGGTGAGTGGCGAAGTGCCGGCGTATCGGAGGTAAGAGCCGCTAGTGACGCCAGCGGCCAGGGTTTCTACATAAAGAATATCCCCAGAGTTAAGAGTAATCGTTGTGGCTGCGGCAAGGTTCGCACCGGCGCTAGAGGTAATCCCACTAGAACTGTTCAGGAAAGCAGAGGCCCCGTAGAGTGAGTTGTTTGCCTTTTGAATCAATCCGCTACTAAGTTGAACCGTGCTCATCCGCCCCATCGTGGCGGGGGGCGAGGTTAGAACAAGTTTCTTAGCGAGCTGATTAGGAGGATTATAGTTTTCACTGACTGACAGCACCGCGGCCACCTGGGCCGTTGTTGGATTTCCAACGCCATTGGTGGCAGTGGCGGTCACGAATATGGGCGAACCTGCCGTTTTGGCGGTCAGACTGAAACCCTGTCCGGTTGTAGTGGTCGCTGAGGCGGCGGTGAGGTAGGAACCTGTTCCTGTACCAACACCAGTTGTGGAATTGATCAGGCTGATCAATCCATCACGAATCGAGCCTAGGTTGGTGGAGGTTACAGTGTAGGAGAGATTGGTGGGCCGAGAGTTAGCCGTGCCCAGGTCTTGAAGAGTAATGGCAACGACATCACCCACTTCATAGGTGCCCCTCACAATTACATTGTCAACCTGAGCCCTAGCGGTGGTGGAAGCGATATAATCAGAATTTTGCAGAGCCTGAAGCTGACCACTTACCTGGACATTGGCACCAAGTTCATAATGAAAAATATGCTTTCGTCCTACACCTAGAGCCGTTAGATCAATCGCTCGGTTGGCCAGAGCATCCTTGATCGTGTAGGCAAGGGCATAGCGATTACCACCCCGTGGGATGAGATAGTAGATGGTATCGGCAGCGAGGCCACCGATGGGGTAGCTGTCTGCTGCAGAGGCTGTATCGGGAAGAACGTAATAGCGGACAGATTGGCCCGGGGCGAAGGCATCAATGGAGCTACCGGTGGCAGGGTTGAGAATCAGTTCGTTAGCGCTGATATCAACAAGCGAAGCTGAGCTACCATCAAATTGCGTATCGTTGACACGATAAACACGATGCGCGGAGCCGGTGGCCGCTGACTTGGCCAACTGCATCGGGCTGTCGATGGCAAGCACATAATCTTTACCGCCAAAAGCAGAGGTATTTGCATTATCAAGAATTGCAGTTATCTTATAGGGAGTTCCAGCGTTAAGAGCGGGAATGATCGCCCAATTCGAACTGGCTAGATTAAGATTGTCGAGGGTTGTATTTAAGCTTGTGGAACCAAGGTAGATATAATGCCGATCATCGCTCCAGAGGACACGATCATTTTTGTTGATCGTTACAGAATTCGCCGAGCCGGTACGACTTAGTTCAGCGCCTGCAGAGTTTTGGAGAACGGAATTGCCATCGGCGAGAGAAACAATTTTAAAGTCAAAGCCAGCATTAATATTCTCAACTGTAACTTCATCTCCTTGAACTAGGCTGTCATTGGCTGCGAAGGAAGTAGAGCTAACTTGAACGAAACGAGAATCACCGGCAGGTGCCAAACTGCGCAAGTCAACGGAAGCGGTGGCAGCGATAAAATTATAGAAATTGCCGGCACTATCCCGAACGATGCTACCAGTAGGAAGCGAAATCGGAACGGTAATCGCGTTGTTGCCCCTGTCCTTGACAGTGAAGGCCGCGTTACCACTGGCGGTCTGACTATAGAGCCATGGTGCAACATATGCCGAAAGAGTCTGGGGATCGGTGTAGATCTGCCCATCGGCTTGAATCAGGCCATCAATTTGAACACTGGAATCAGTTTTGTCATAGCCTATGCTAACGGCACCTGCACCCCTGCCGCCTTCAAATAGAGTAGAGGAGCCACTCGCCGCGGTCGATGGCGAAGCCTCATTGATAATCGTGACGCTACCAGAAGCCTTGATTTCCGATGTTGCGTCAACGGATATGCGAGACCTTGTATTCGCAACAGTAACACCGGTACTGAGCGCGATTTTGTTATTAGTACTGCCATCACCCGTTTCGGTGGGCTCAATTTCAAGCACCGATTCACTTTCAAGTTCATTGCTTGTACTGGTCGTAATCGCGATATCACCACCCGTAGTGATCAACTTGCTATTCGTCATGCCGAACTCAGTCGTCGCGGCACCAATCGTGATCGCTGCTGAGAGCTGTACTTTAGAATCTTGCCACCAAAGGCTGCCTTCATTGCCGCTGGCAAGCGCTAGGTTGGAGCTGAGATCAAGGGAAATGCTACCTAAGGCCTGAATCTCTGAGTTTGAGAAGGAAGCAACAGTTTTGGTAACACCGCTTTTGATTGTTGCCGGCAAAGGCGAGAGAGCTTGCTGAGCGCTATCCAGGAAGGAGGCGATATCAAAAAGATCACCATAGGGAACAGAAGACAAAGTTTCTTGTATTCCACTGATCAAACTGTCATCAATTATTGATGAGCCAGTGATGGCAACATTGTTAGCAAATAACAGGCTTTTCCCCGTTCCAGAGTTATTGCCAATCTCGAGGTTGACATTGACCTGGGGCAGCCAGAGGATGACAGGTAAATCAGCACCTGCACTCTTGAATGTGATCGACAAATCACCAGCACTGGACGTAGCGGCACTGCCTTGCCACTGGCGTGTGTCGATCAGGGTGGCGTTTGTGGACGTGGTTCCACTACGAATCGCCACTTTGCCTGGCCCCGTGATCTTGACATTGCCACCAAACGAGCGAATGGCACCTGTAACCGTGAGATCGCCACTGGTCGCAGTGCTACCTGCGTCGTAAGAACCGGTGGCATTGAGTACAACGTCATAGGCGGCTGGGTAAATCGTGTCTGTGCTGACGGAATCCAGGTTGATGCCACTGATCTCAAAGCTGGTGCCACTCACGGTCACCTTATTGATGACAGTGCTGCTATTGCCGAGGCTGGTTTGGGTGGTGCCGCTGAGGGTGATGCCGCTTGAATTGCGGCTGATGCCGATAGCTCCGGAGGCCCCGGTGACACTCAGTTCAGAACCCGTGATGCTGGCCGTGCCGCCAAGCTGGCCCTGCCAGTTCAAGCCGGTGAGCAGGTCATGGAAGGGCTGACTATCAATCGAGCCTGTCGACCATTCCAGATCCCAATCGCTGCTTTGCCCATCGGCGTAGGTGAGGTCCGTGGAGGCCGCCACATCAACGCCGGTGATCGTTGCCAGCCGCTCGATCAGTTGCTTCCCTTTGGTGCCTTCCGCCAAGTTGCATCCATAAAGCAACAGATCGCCCCCTGGCCGGATGGCTTTGCCGATTGTTTCGAGGGCACCGCCATAACGCCAAAGGGTGCGAGTGGACACAGTATTTCGACCAACCCGGAAACTGTCGTCGGCACCATGGCCAAAGATCTGGATCTCGTCGTAATGGCGCCCCTGTTGCTGCAGGGTGCGCGCCAGATCGTTCAAGCCCTCGCGACTGGGATCCAACACCAGCACGGTTTCGCCTTGCCGTCGTAAATCTTCGGCCAGGGCCCGCAACTGGTCGTCTTCCAGGCTCACCACGCTGAGCCGCAGCGGACTGGCCCTGTCGAGGTCGGTGCTGATCAGATCGAAGGGTTCCCGCAGCGACCCCAGCACAGGCGCGGGATCCTGAAGCCGATCCCAGCTCCAACCGTGCTGCTGGCCCGGCAAAGCCAGTGGATTGAAGCCTTGGTCGTGCTGGTTGAGGTCCGAGAAGCTGCTGAAAGTGCCTTCCAAGATTCGAACCACAACGGACTTACATGCAAAATACAGACAGCGAACCCGCCTCTAAGGGCTTTTCAACCAAATACCCCCCTTAAGGGGGGGGGTGACTTTCCCAGGCAGCGGAGGCCAAGGGTCGAAAGCGCCCCCGTCGAGCCCTGGAAACACCGATGGTTGCGGCAGCCTCCTCCGGATCCATGGCCTAGAACCCGAAACAGCACCGCAGCCGTGTCAAAACTTGAAACGCTGTTGCGCCTGGATCAAAGCCTCTCCAAGGACGCCCCTGAACACCCAAAATTCCTGTCTAAAGCGGCTAAGTCCATTGATCGGTTCCCGGTGCCGCAACAACCTGGTTACCCGATTATGGCGGCATAAGCAATTAAAAGCGAATTGATTACCGCGTAACTTATGATATAAGTAGGCAAGATTATTTTCCGATTCAGGCGTAGCACTTGCTCTCCCCTGCCGGCTTGGCACCACAAGTAGGCCATGAAGCCCAAAATACTGGCGGCCAGAATATAGCATATTGAAACGATATGAATGGAGTCAGTGAGAGTCACGTCCTCGGAGGCGCCCAAGGTGGCCTCCGCTTTTTGCATACTCACAATCGAGGCAAAAAGACAACCCACCAAGATACCATTACGACTACTCACAAATGTCGAATCACGCGTATCCAGTATAAACGCCATGCCCGACATAAGCACGGCGGCATAAACACCCGTGCAGAGCTTCAGAAAGCTTGTGATGCGGGTTCGTTGTAGGGTTAGCTGTACCTTGACGCGGCTATAGGAGCCCTCCCTAGAAGCACTCAAATCCGGTTTGCCAAAGTTTGTGGAGTAGTATTGGGGGACTTCCTTAATCGAAAAGTTATTGGCAATCCAGTCGTTGTTACTGATTATAGAATTAAAGCCGGAATGCGTAAAGTCGGGGGTTAGGACAAAACTATTGATATCATCTTTTAGAAGCTCAAATTCAAACACAATGGTATGGCGATCGAAGGGGAAGTTCTTGGCTGACCAACGGTGATAGAACTTGCCATCTACGGTGCGAGTAGACCAATAGACTTCGGCGTCATTGCGGAAATAGTCAGATTCATTCGGCACTTTCTCGGTATAAATTTTGCCTAGATTGATGCTGTTCGCATTCAAAACATTGAAATCACTCAAGGGTGATTGCTTGCTAGTAGGACATACGCTCCACAGCCGTATAGAAGCAAAGAAACTGTTCTGGGCGAATTGGTAATCGCGCATGTCTTGGATGTAGACACCGAAAAGGCAGGTGGAGGGTTGTTCCTGCACGCGGCGGTTCACAGCTGGCTTGTCGGGTGGGTCGTCGATTGCGTGCGCAGATGGCCATAGCGCAAGCAGCGCAACCAGCAGCGTCCCCAGGAGCAGGGCGATCACCCCTTGCCATCCCCGAAGGCTGAACACTCTTGGCCGCTGGATCACGAAGGGGGCCACGTCTTCAGGCGGGCCAGCCGATCTTCATAGCGCTGGCTCTGTTCCATTTGGTCGAGCTCGCGGCTGAGGGCAATCAGCTTACCGAGTGCCTCCTGGGATTTTGGCTGGAGATAGAGGCACTTTTGTAGGCAGTCAAAGGCCTCCTGTTTTTGCTGGAGATGCAGCAAGAGTTCAGCCATGCGTAGGTAGGTCCCATCGCTGGTGGGTTCAAGCTGCAGCCGCCTTCGGCATCGCTCCAATTCCGCCGCCGGTCCATCTGCAAACCCAGGGGCCAGGATCGCCGGGGAAGGATTCAGTGTTTCAGTGCCGCTGCGCTTAGCCTGCACCAGCATCGGGCGCAAACGACGCGGCGCCGTCGCGGCTGTGGGTGGCTGTGATCGACTGCTTGCGGGTAGGGTGGCTGCTGATTTGGGGTTTGCCGGAGCTGACGAAGGCGCCTCGCCACCAGCGGCGGAGCGGCGTTCAAAACCGAACACAAACGACTGCCGCAACGGCTGAAACAGGGCCGCAGGTACTTTGCCCATTTCGGCCGCACCCACAACCAGCAATCCCCCAGGCTTGAGCAGGCCCGCAATGGTCTCTAGCAGGTAGGTGCCGGCCTGATCTTCAAGATAGATCAACAGATTACGGCAGAAGACAACATCGTAAGAGCCACCAAAACCCTCAAGACAGCGCATTAGATTAGAACAGTGAAATCTCACTGCGCTGGCGATCGCAGGGTCCAGAACAAACCCCTCGGCCGTGGTCCGAAAATGTCGGTGCCGTTCGCTGATGGTTACCCCTCGGAAGGAGTGATTGGTATAAACTGCCTTTCTGGCCTTGCGGATCGAGGGCTTACAGATATCTACGGCATCGATGGTGAAATGGTTGGCCGGTATCCCAAGGTCTAACAGGGTCATGGCCATCGAATAGGGCTCCTCACCGCTTGAGCAGGGAGCACTGAGCAAGCGCAAGGGCGTTTGGCTAGAAATGTCATGCAGGCGCTGGATCACGTGGGCCTGGAGATGCACAAACGGCTGGCGGTCCCGGAAAAACCAGGTTTCCGGCACCACCACAAGATCGACTAGAGCATCCTGCTCTTCCTCTGAGTTGAGCAACAGAGCCAGGTAGACCTGGGTGTCGGTCAAGGCTTGGGCTTCAAGGCGTATCGCAACGGCCCGCCGCAGGGTCGAAACACCAATGATCGACGTACTGATACCGATGTGTGAAGACAACCAGCCGCTGATAGATGTGACATCCATAGAACTAGAAGCCGGACGGGTCAAATGCTGCGCGCATAGGATTCAATTGCTCCATCAACATGCTGAGGTGCAGAATTTGCACCATGCCCCTCTCGTCAAGGGTCATGCCGCCCAAATAGGGCTTGCTCTTGGTATTAAGACCTGTATTCTGAAATGCGCTCAACGGTCGACTGAGGGTGTCGGTAACTCCTTCTGAAAGCAGACCGATGTATTGATCCTTGCCCAGCTCATCGGCTGGAGTCACCATGATGATCCGGCTGCTCAGATTTTGGCAACTTGGACGGCCCTGGATCAAGAAACAAAGATCAATGACAGGAACCACCGCACCCCGATAGTTGAACAAACCCGACACATAGCCCTGCAAGTTCACGGCAGGCCTGAGGGCAACCCTAGGGATCACCTCCACCACATCCTTGCTCTCCATTGCATAAAGAGGGCCGCCTGCGGAGAACAGCAGCAGCAGCACCGGCGGATCGATAGAGGTGGATTGGGCGGCGTTAGATGGGGGCTGGGCCAATGGGAAGACGCGCAGAAATGCGGAATGAAGGGGTTCGCTAGCACCTTCTCACGCCAGGGAAAAGCAGGCATGGATGTAGTGTTCGATACCAAATGAATGGCGTGTCAAGCGGCTTTGAGCCGCAGCGCCGACAGCCAGTAACCATCGACACCTTAGCGGCTAGAGTTCGAAACAGCGAAAAATCCAATGTGGCCAACCAAGCTGAAGGCGGTAACAAGCGATCGATGGAAGCCCAGCTACGGATTGCCTTCTTCGGAATGGCCGGTCTGACGATGCTGGTGGCAACCCTAGCCGTAGTCTCCGCCACCACCTTGTCCGCCAAGATCAAGGAATTGGGCCAAAACCGATTGCCCTCTGTTGATGGCCTGTGGAAGATCAATGAAGGCCAGACCCAGGTCCTGGCTTCTGATAACGCCATTCTTAGCCCAGGTGGTACCTCCACTAACCGCCTACAAGAGTTGCGACGCATCGATGGTGCCTGGAAGCAGATCAACGCCGGCTTCCAGCAATACGAGGCCGCCGACAGCTCGCCTGAAGAATCGAGGCTCTACGCCGAATTCAAAACCAAGTGGGCCGGCTGGGAGAACGCTCACAAGGAAGTTCTCCGGGCCGTTAGTAATCTAGGCAATCAAGATTTCCCTGCGCTCAACTCGCCTCAGGGACAGGCCATTTTTCGGGTGTCTGAGCGCGAATTACCCGAGTTTAATGCAGCCACAGATGCAATCACCAAAGTGATTGATATCAATTACCGTCAAGGCAGGCAATCAGCCCAAGACGGCGACGAAGCGGCGCGTTCCGCCATTTTTTGGTCCATTGTATCCCTGATTGCTGCACCGGCCCTTGGCTTGTTTGCTTCAAATTATTTCACGCGTACGATTGCTAAACCTCTTGGAGCACGGATTGCTGATGTGGTTGCGGTGGCTGAGAATGTGGCCGGCGGAGACCTGAGCAGCAACATTCCAAATACTGATTCTGGCGATGAATTGGGCAAACTTCAGAATTCGATCCACGTGATGGTCAATAACCTCAGCGGTTTGGTAAAACAGATCCAATCCTCCGGTGTGCAGATCACCACTTCCACCACCGAGATCGCCGCATCAGGAAAGCAGCTCCAGGCCACCGTGGCCGAACAGCTGGCCTCCACCAATGAGGTCACGGCAACTGCCCAGCAGATTGCGGCCACCTCCAAGAATGTGGTGCGCGCCATGGACGAGGTGAAGGTGCAAGCGGTTGAAACAGCTGATTCTGCCTCCCACAGCCAACAAAACCTCGACCAGATGGAAAAGGTGATGCGCGAGTTGGTGACCGCTACTGCGGCGATTACGTCCAAGCTTGATGTGATGCATGAGAAGGCCAATAACATCAACACCGTGGTCACCACCATCACCAAGGTGGCCGACCAGACCAACCTCCTTAGCCTCAACGCCGCCATCGAAGCCGAAAAGGCCGGCGAATACGGCACCGGCTTTGCTGTGGTAGCCCGCGAAATCCGTCGTCTCGCCGATCAGACGGCCGTGGCCACCCTGGAAATCGAGCAGATGGTGAAGGAAATGCAAGGAGCCGTGTCGATCGGGGTCATGGAGATGGATCACTTCAGCAAAACAGTGACCTCCGCCGTGGATGACGTGGTGCGGATCAGTGACCAGGTCGAGGGGGTGATCGAACAGGTGAAGGGTCTCACTCCCAAGTTCGAAATGGTGGGTCTGAGCATCGAAGAGCAATCCCTGGGGGCCCAGCAGATCAGTGAGGCCATGCAGCAGCTCAGTGATGGTTCCCAGCAGACCTCCGACGCCCTGCGTGAATCCAACCGAGCCCTTGAGGTGCTCGACGATTCCACCCAGATCCTGCGTTCCGAGATCGCCCGTTTTCATATCGGCCATGTCGCAAGCTGACATTGAGCTGGCGTTTCCTCCAGAGGAGCAACCGTCAGCTAGCGCCAAAGAGAATGCAACGCGGCTAGAGGATTGCTGGAATCACATTGGAGTATTCGGTGATCGCTCCTGCGAGGTTTTGATTGATTGTGTTCATTGCCGCAATTGCCATGTGTACTCGGCCGCCGGCCGCAGCCTGCTGGAGCGTTTGCCCCCTGGCGATTACTTGCAAGAGTGGACTTCCGTTCTAGCCGAAACCAAGCGTGGCTCGGAGAGTTCCACCCTCTCCGCCGATGGCACGGTGGTGCGCAGCGATCAATCGCTCTCAGTGATGATCTTCAGGTTGGCCAGCGAGTTATTCGCCTTGCCAGTGGGTGTGTTCTTGGAAGTTTCAGCTCCATTTATGGTGCATTCGGTGCCCCGCCGTACCAATTACCTGTTTCTGGGCATGGTCAACATCCGCGGTGAAATCATGCTGGCTGCCTCGCTCACGAATCTACTTGGTCTAAAGACGCTCCAGGCTTCGGCGGGGAGTCACACGGGGGTGGGCCGGATGGCGGTTGCCGGTGCGCCGGAGGGAAAGTGGGTGTTTCCCATTGATGAGATCTATGGGATCTATCTCTTTAATCGTGACGATGTTAAGGCAGCTCCTGTTGTGATCAGCAATGCCGATTCTTCTTACGCCAATGGAGTCTTTCAGTGGCAAAATCGCTCGGTAGCTCTTTTGGATCCTAATCGCATCTTCAGTGCCTTGAACACGGAGATCTCACCCTCATGAGTGAGCATCCGTCCGACGCCTCCCCCTTGGAGCTCTTCCGCCTGGAATTGGAGGAACGGGTCGAGGATCTCAACCAGAGCCTGCTGCTGCTGGAAAGCAACCCCGACGCCCAGGAGGCCATCGATCAATTCATGCGGGCGCTCCATTCGGTCAAAGGAGCGGCCAGCATTGTGGTGTTGGAGCCCCTGGTGGCCATGGCCCATCAGCTTGAGGATGTCTACGCCGGCGTGAAGGCCGACGTAGACATCCTTTCCCCTGAGGCCATTGCCCTTGGATTTCGCTGCATTGATCTGTTTCAGGACATCAGTCGTTTGCCCTCGGATCAGATCCGCGAGTGGCTGAGTGCGCGCAGCCCGGAACTCGACCTGTTGGTGAAAGCGATCAAGGACCTCCGTCCCAGCCAGGCTCAAGACTCCTGGCAGAGAGATGGCAGCATCCCTCTATCGAAAGTCAACGGCCTGGTCTTCGCCGACGATGTGGTGTCCATGCCCGCCGCAGCCGATCGGGTCGTGCGGGTCGAGGCAGATAGCCTCAACCGAATCATGGCCCTATCCGGGGAGCTTTTGGTGGAGGCAAAGTGGCTGCAGCCCTTCGCCGATTCCCTCACCCTGCTCAAGGACAAGCAGAAGGATCTGCAGGCCTTGATTGAGTCCCTGCGCTTGCAACTGGTTGATTCCAGCCAAACCGCCAGCCTGGAGCTTGTGGAAAGGTGCCGCCTCAAGGAGCGCGATTGCCGCGAAACCCTCAGCGAGCGACTGGGGGAACTGGAACTGTACGCCCTACGCACCACGAACCTCTCCTATCGCCTCTATCACGAGGTGATCGGTTCCAACATGCGTCCATTTTCGGATGCCCTCGTTGCCTTCCCCCGCATGATTCGGGACCTGGCCGCAGGCCTCGGCAAGCAGGTTCAGTTGGAGGTCGTGGGCAAGGGAACCTTGGTGGACCGCGACATTCTGCGCAAGCTGGAATCGCCCCTCACCCACATCTTGCGCAATGCCATTGACCATGGCATTGAGTTGCCCGACGTCCGCATGGCCTGCGGTAAGGACAAACGCGGCACCATTCGTATCGAGGCCCTGCACCGGGGTGGCATGCTTTCAATCACCATCAGCGACGATGGTGCTGGCGTGCGCTTCGACGCTGTGCGGGAGCGGTTGGTGGCCAGTGGCCAGTACACGATCGAGGAAGCCGACGGCCTCTCCGATGCCGATCTGTGCGATTACCTCTATCAGCCGGGCTTCTCAACCGCCCCCGCTGTGACCGAGCTTTCAGGGCGGGGGGTTGGTTTGGATGTGGTCAACTCCATGGCCAGCGATGTCGGCGGCGCCGTGCGTTTCTCCTCAACGCCGGGTCTGGGGACCTCGACTCACTTCCAGTTGCCGCTCACCCTCTCGGTGGTGCGAACCTTGCTGGTGGACATTGCCGGCGAACCTTACGCCTTCCCCCTGGCACGCCTCGATCAGATTGTGGCGATCGAAACCAGTAAGGTCATGGTCATGGAAGGGCGGGAGTGTTTCAACCTTGATGGTGTTTCAATCGGCCTGATCTCAGCTCGGCAGGTGATGGGTTTTGCCGAAACTGATGCGGCCCCGAGCATGATTCCGGTGGTGGTCATCAGTGATCACCATAAGGTCTATGGCGTGGTGGTGGATCGTTACCTCGGCGAACAAGACCTGGTGGTGCGTCCGCTTGATCCACGCCTTGGCAAGGTGGCCAATATCACCGCAGCCGCTCTGATGGGCGATGGGCAACCGATCTTGATTGTGGATACGGTGGACCTGGTGCGCTCGATTGACGCCCTTCTGCAAAATTCCCGCCTGCTTAGTCAGGCCAGCCGCATCTCTCTGGTGGAGGCTCAGCGCATCCTGATCGTGGATGATTCAGCTGTCGCCCGCGAACTCCAATCTAGGTTGGTCTTGGCCCGGGGCTATCAGGTGGATAAGGCCGCCGATGGTGTCGAGGCCTTAAGGGCCCTCCGCACCAACACCTACGCTCTCGTAGTAACGGATGTGGAGATGCCGGAGATGAATGGTATTGAGCTGATTAAGAATCTCCGCGCCGACCCCAACTACGCGCGGCTGCCGATCGTAATCTCCTCCTCCAAGGACCGGGAGCAGGATCGGCTTCTGGGCTTGGATGCTGGTGCCGACTACTATCTTGTCAAGAGCGATCTCCTAGGCGAAACATTACCTGATGCTATCCACCAGTTGATTGGCAGCGCTTGAGAATCGCGATCGTCAACGATCTTGCCCTCGCCGTGACCTCGATCAGGCGGGTCATTGAGCATCACGGCAACCATTCGGTCGCCTGGGTTGCGCGCGATGGCTTGGAAGCCTTGGCTCGCTATGCGGCGGATCGTCCCGATCTGATTCTGCTTGATCTGGTGATGCCCCAGCTCGATGGCGTGCAAACCACTCGCCGGATCATGGCGCAGGGCGGCTGTCCGATCTTGATCGTGACCGCCGATGTCAACCAACGGACTGGCCTGGTGTATGAGGCGATGGGCCATGGTGCCCTCGATGCGGTGAACCTGCCGGTGATGACGCTGCCGCCCGGGGAAGGCGGCCGTGAGCTGCTGCAGAAAATCGCCACGCTTGAACGGCTGCAGGGGTTTAAGACCACCGCAGCTCGGCTTGCTTCGCTGCCGGGTCGGGCCGCTGCCCGAGCTGGCCAACCATCGGCCGCGCCGTTGGGGCGTCGCCCCCCCCTGATTGCGATCGGCGCCTCCACCGGCGGCCCCAAGACCCTCGCCGAGGTGCTTGGCCAGATCCCGGCCGGCCTCTCCACGGCCTTCGTGGTGGTGCAACATATCGACGCCCAGTTCGCGCCGGGGCTGGTGAGCTGGCTGAATGGCCAGATCCCCATGCTGGTGATCCCCGCCGAGCCGGGCAAGGCCCCGGTACCTGGAACAGTGTGCCTCTCGATGACCAATGACCATCTGGTGGTGGAGGCCAACGGCCGGTTTGCCCATGTGGCCGAACCGATCAAGCAGCCCTACCGCCCCTCGGTGGATGTGTTTTTTCAGAGCCTGGTGCGGCACTGGCGGATCCCTGGCCAAGCGGTGCTCCTCACTGGCATGGGCCGGGATGGGGCTGCGGGCTTGCTAGCCCTGCGGGGGGCGGGCTGGCACACAATCGCCCAAAATGAAGCCAGCTCCGCGGTCTATGGCATGCCCAAAGCCGCCGCCGAACTGGGTGCCGCCATCGAGATCCTGGCCGCCAGCGCCATTGCCCCCAGCTTGCTGCGGCACTCCCGCTAGCCAGTTGCCCGTGCCATCCCGATGTTGTTCCCTTGCAGCGCCCATGGGAATGTTGGAGTTGTCAAGAGAGGGGATGGCATCAACGACCGATCGGTGACCGGTTGTACGCCATGAGGATCATGTAGCTGAAGGGCGAGGTGCACACGAAGCGGATCGGCGGTGTGAATTGGTTCAGCTTTGCCAACAAACCCAAATGCTGGACCAAGGGCGCGAGCACCAACGATTTCAGATGGCCAACAATGAGGGTAGCGCCGAGCGAATTGGCGTGAATACTGATCTTCTAATCCTCATCTTCGCCCACCTCACTCCTAACTCCGTCATTTCTTTATGCCGCCCATGGCATTAACATCGGTCTAATGATGCGTTGCCAAGTGATGGTTTGTTTTGCAAGTGATGCTGGTCCACGTGATGCGGGTCCACGTGATGCGGGGTACCTGACCCATGGCCCGGTTGCATTCCGGCCCTCAGCCGTAAGGGTTAGGAGGCTCAGGGCTGGCTTGGCAACCCCAGAGTCTGGGCGCCGTAGTGGCGGGTGAGGTCGGATTGAAGCTGCCAGGCCGAGAGCAGCATCTTGGCGATGCGGCGCAGTTCGACCGGATCCTCACAGGCATCGATGGCCCGGGAGCCGGATTCGAGCGTGAAC
>Ga0114979_10000381_pt1 | contig 29328 bp, 17 predicted proteins | sample S_140625_EF_Meta_FD_87315 | JGI IMG/M metagenome (GOLD analysis project Ga0114979, IMG submission 87315) | Freshwater microbial communities from Lake Simoncouche, Canada to study carbon cycling - S_140625_EF_MetaG | ecosystem: Environmental > Aquatic > Freshwater > Lake | place: Lake...
TATGAGGAGTTTATTATTCTAATGAATGAACTTGGGATTATATCTACACCTGATGGAGTGTTGTTAAATCATTATGCGGTTCAATTCCCATTTCTAAACTGTTTGATTGAATGATTTCCGTGTATAATGATACATTTATTAATATTATATAAATGTATTAAAAAATATAATAAGTTATTCCACAGGGTTGTGGAAAACTATTGTAAATGTCCTTTGTTCTTAGTTAATACTTGTAAATGCCTTCTGTCCTTGTGGTCTTAGCCGTATAAGTATAACACAAGACTGTTTGTTTGTCAACCCCCAGTTTTCCACAGGTAATCAATAGTTTTCCACAGGCATATTATAATAAACCATTGCAAACACTACATAATCTCTCAAACCTGTGGAAAACTATGCCTGTGGAAAACTCTTTGATATATTCACCTCTACAAGAGCATCGAATAATGACCCCCCTACTCGTCCATTTCATCGTTTTGAATTAGACAGTGTTCGTGTATAGTATTCGTGCTCTCATAGGTGTCTACAATCGTCTGCAAGGTGCTTGATTCGTGATACTGGTAGTTCTTATCCTTCGTGATATTATGAGGGTATTGTAGAGGATATTCTTATCGTGCTTCTGCGAACAGTTGACAACTTCAAGTATTCGTGCTATAGTATACACAATGCTATAATATTCTTATTCGTTAATGCCTGTGGAAAACTCATCAATTATATCGTGCAAGTTCTGATGTGATGTATTCACAGTGTTTTGATTCATTAGTATTAGGTAGCAGTGTCTAATAATAATGAACGAAACTTTGATTCGTTCATTGGCAGTTATTGGGGGGGTTGTTGTATTATTATTATGGGTAATGCGATTGAAAAAAAGCAAACTACCCTAACCTACAGAGGTGACAAATCGAGAGAGAGATATCGAGTTTATAAAAAAAATTTTCCCCAGGTAAAAAATGATAATTCGAATTTTATATGAGAAAAATTATGGCACTACGATTGGTCCGAGGGACGAGATTCATTATATTTGGATTTGTCTTCGAGAGACTATGAAGATTTTAATTTCCCATTATTGGAAAAAAATTTCCCCAGGTATAAATTGACAGAACCTAAATATTACAGTATCATTGAATTGGTACAATTATAAAAATTCAAACTGAAAAAACTATGGCAAAAGGATTTACAGTCAAAGCAAAAGAAGCAGAGATTTCGGAAGAGCAACCTCTGTTTGATATTGAGAAATGTAAGGAAAGAATTCGTGGCAAAAGCATTGTATTTTGTTTACCTGGAAGAGGAGTATCTTACAGATATTTGAAGAGTTTTGTTCAACTTTGTTTTGATTTGGTGCAGGCAGGAGCAAGCATTCAGATCTCACAGGACTATTCGAGTATGGTCAATTTTGCTCGTTGCAAGTGCCTAGGAGCAAATGTATTGAGAGGTCCTGACCAGATTCCTTGGAATGGAGAATTAAAGTATGATTATCAGTTATGGATTGATAGTGATATTGTGTTTAACTCCGATGCATTTTGGTCAATTTTTGCAATGGACAAAGATATTGCCGCAGGATGGTATGCAACAGAAGATGGAGTCACTACTTCAGTTGCTCATTGGTTAGAAGAAGATGATTTTAAAAAGAATGGTGGTGTAATGAATCATGAAATGGTGAATACGATTTCAAATCGTAAGAAACCATTTACAGTTGATTATACTGGTTTTGGATGGGTACTCATTAAGCATGGAGTCTTTGAGCATCCTCAAATGAAGTATCCATGGTTTGCCCCTCAGATGCAAGTTTTTGAGTCTGGAGAGGTACAGGACATGTGTGGAGAGGATGTGTCATTCTGTCTCGATGCAATCAAGGCAGGTTTTGAGATTTGGTGTCATCCACTCGTAAGAGTTGGGCACGAAAAAATGCGTATTATCTGATATGGGAAACTATCATATATACTGTCAGGGGAGAAAGATTTACTCGGAATTAACTGAGGAATCGATGTTCGAAGTAGTTGACGAATTATCTCAGCAATTTTACGAAACAGGCACTCCCCATCCTGACGATATTATGATAGAATATGTAAACATCGAGGAAATTTAATTATGTCAAAACGAACAAGTTCCAATGGTAAGGTGATTGTTGAGAGTCATCCCAAGAAAACGAGACAGGGCAGTTCTAATCATACAGATTATTCTGCATCCTCACGTAATGGGAAAGGTAAAAGGTACAGAGGACAAGGCAGATAATTCTTTACAACTATTTCTGAATTGAGAGTTCATGTAGTTTACGAAGTACAATGTCACATACTCTCAAAAAACTGAATACTATTAACTTAACTACATTATTACTCACAGTGATGGCATCTTCAGGATTAATTAAAATGACTATTGCCTCACTGTATCTTGAAGATTATATTGAATAATACTCTCAGGGAATCTACTTTAGGTTCCCTTTTTTATGCCTATGAGTTTTATATGGAGATTACCCGCGTTTCTTTCAAATAAAGTCCCGCACGAATTTCTTTCAAAGGGATAGAACCCCTTAAAAAGTTCTAATTCACTTTCAAGAATTAGGAAACATAAAAATGACTCGTAAACCTGTAGATAGAGATGTTAATTATATGAAGCAAATGTGGGGAACTACTCATCTTGCTTCTGATTATAGAAAAGAAGAAAAAATAGTAATTCAAGAAATCATGCATGATGATATTGGTAAAAAGCATCATTTAAAGGAACAGACTGAACTTCATGAAAAAATTCGTAATGATAATGATTATGATGATTGGACTTATGGAACTGAACCATCTTTTGGAAAACCTCAATAAATACAAATATATTTGTTAAACTACAGTGCCACTAGAAGCAGTATCGATAGGATTTAAAGACATCAGTTTGTCCTTTAAAAGACATCCTGTAACTAATGACATTGCTGTGCTTAAGAATGAAGATGCGATTAAAAGATCTGTGGTAAATTTGATTCGAACAAGAGTTGGAGAAAGATTCTTCAACTCTCTTTTAGGTTCAAACGTAGAAAATAGTCTTTTTGAACTTGCAACTAGTGATATTGTTGATCCTTTAGATCAAGAGATTCGTACTGTTTTATCTAACTTTGAACCTAGAGTTATAGTAAGACAAGTTAATATTAATTTACAAGAAGAAAAAAATTTACTTGATATAAGTATCATATATGATATTGTTGGTTTAGCAGTACCAACTCAAGCAATTAATTTTGTATTACAACCAACTAGATACTAATGGCATTTACACAGTTTACAAATCTTGATTTTGATCAAGTTAAAACATCAATTAAAGATTATCTAAGATCAAATTCTACATTTACAGATTTTGACTTTGAAGGATCTAATTTTTCAATTTTAATTGATACTCTTGCTTATAATACATATTTGACTGCATATAACACCAACATGGTGGCAAATGAGGCATTTTTAGATTCTGCTACTCTTCGTGAAAACATTGTATCTCTTGCAAGAAATATTGGATATGTTCCTCTTTCTCGTAGATCTGCAAAGGCAAATATTTCTTTTATCTTAAGTGAATTAAATTCTTCAGTTAAAACTGCAACTTTAAAAAAAGGAATTGTTTGTACAGGAGATTTAGACAATACAAGTTATATTTTTTCAATTCCAGAAGATATTCAAGTTGGTGTTGCAAATAATGAGGCAGTTTTTTCAAATATTGACATTTATGAAGGAACTTTGCTTACAAAAAACTTTACAGTTAATACTTCACAACCAAATCAAAAGTATATTTTACCAAATTCATACATTGATACCTCTACAATTCGTGTAAATGTTAATAATTCTGGAACAATTGAACAATATGCATCAATTGATAACATCATTGGTATTAGTTCTGAGTCACAAATCTTTTTAGTTCAAGAAATTTCCGATGAAAAGTATGAAATTTTCTTTGGAGATGGAATTTTTGGAAAAAAATTAAGTAATAATAATACAATTGAAGCAACATATATTACTACAAATGGAAAAAATGGTAATGGAGCATCTAATTTTGTATTTTCAGGCACTATAAAATCAGATTCTGGTAGTGATTTAGGTTCATATACTGGAACTATTGTTACAAATAACGTTTCATCTAATGGAGATGATATTCAATCATCAGAATCAGTACGTTATTATTCTCCTAGACTTTATGCTTCACAGTATAGAGCAGTAACTGCTGGGGACTATGAAGCAATTCTACCCTCAGTGTATCCAAATATTGAATCTGTTACTGCTTATGGTGGAGAAGAACTTACTCCACCTCAATATGGTAAGGTGTTTTTAGCAGTTAAACCAAAAAATTCTGAATATTTAAGTCAATATACAAAAGATACAATTAAACAATCTCTCAAGAAGTATTCAGTTTCTGGAATGACAGTTGAATTTGTAGATATTAATGTAGTGTACGTTGAATTATATTCTACAATTTATTATAACTCAAATCTTATATCCTCAGTAAGTTCCCTTGAATCAGATGTAAAAAATGCTGTAACAACTTATTCAAATTCTTCAGATTTGAATAGTTTTGGAGGAAGATTTAAGTACAGTAAGACAATTCGTATCATTGATACTGTAAATGATGGAATTACATCAAATATTACAAAGGTAAGAATTCGCAGAAATGTTGGAATAATTTTAAATCAACCAATTCAATATTCAATTTGCTTTGAAAATCAATTTAATGTAACAAATAAAAATCATAATATTAGATCTACTGGATTTATTATAAATGGTGACCCTACAACTTTGTATATTGGTGATAAACCAAATGCAAATCTTGAAACTGGAACGTTATTTTTATTTTCATTAGAGTATAATAACACAGTAAATATTAAATATCAAGATATTGGAAAAATCAATTATATCACTGGTGTAATTGATATAGATAATATAAATGTATCTTCCACAATATTGCCAAATAATATAATTGAAATTGATGCAATTCCATATTCAAATGATATCATTGCTAAAAAATCAATTTATTTAAAATTGGATGTTGGTAAGAGTAGTTTTTATATGGTAAAGGATACAATATCTTCTGGAGAAAATACTTCAGGAAGTAAATTTAGTCCAGAATCAAGTTATTTTTCAGACTCGAAAGTAAGAAATTAAAATGAATCAAGATAAAAAAGTAATCAAAATTAGTGATGTAGTTAAAACTCAAATACCAGAATTTATTCTTACAGAAAATCCTAATTTTGAGGAATTTTTAAAACAATATTATATTTCTCAAGAATTTCAAGGTGGAGTAGTAGATCTATCTGAAAATTTAATTGATTATAAAAATTCGGATTCATTTGATACTACAAATTTAATTGAATCTACTACATTATCTTCTAATATTGAATTTTATGATGATGAAATTTTAGTTACATCTACAAATGGTTGGCCAGAAAAGTATGGTCTTTTAAAAATTGATAATGAGATCATTACTTACACTGGAATCACTACAAATTCATTTACTGGATGTATTCGTGGTTTTAGTGGAATTGAATCTCTAAAAAAAGAAAATGATCCTGAATACTTAGTATTTGCAGAATCTCAAGCAGATTCTCATGCAGAACTTTCAGTTGTTCATAATTTAAGCAATCTATTCTTACTTGAGTTTTTAAGAAAAGTAAAATATCAATTTACTCCAGGATTTGAAGATTTAAACTTTGATCCTAATATCAATATACCAAATTTTATCAGTAAAGTAAAGGATTTTTATCGGTCAAAAGGAACCGATGAAGCATTTAAAATTTTATTCAAAGTTCTTTATGGAAAAGATGTAGAAATTATAAAACCAAAAGATAGTCTTTTCACCACATCTGATGATCAATGGATTGTTGTCGAAAGTTTTATTTGTGAAGCAATTAGTGGAAATCCCCTCAATATAAATGGACAAACATTATATCAAGATGCAAATTCTCAAAATACTATTCTGGATGCAAATGGATCAATATACAATGTAACTTCTACAGTATTAAAAGGATTTCAATACTATAATGTAAATATTTTTTCTGGATATTCAAACAACTTAAATCCAAAAGGATCAATATTCGGAGAGTTTAAAGTTACTCCAAAGTCATACTGCACATTAGATGTATCTTCAGATTCAAATACAATTCCAGTAGTATCCACAATTGGATTTGACTTTAGTGGAACTTTATCTATTGGATCAATTGAAGTTACTTACACTGACAAGACCAACACAGAATTCTTAAATTGCACAGGAATTACAACTGACATCTCATCTGGATCTTCAGTGTATGCAAATAATTATGCATATTCTTATGAGAATGGAGATTTAGAATCTGTTGTTAAATTAAGATTATTAAATACACTATCTTCCATTGATGCAAATGAAGCAGTTTTAGCATATGAAGAAGATGCATTAAAAATTGATAACTTGGGGATTTTAGATGAAAATGTATTTACAAAATCTCTTCATTATAATATTCCCTCAATTATTTTTGCAGGAGAAGTATTTGAAAATCTTCCAAACTATATTGAAGAAGGAGTATCAAGTTCTAATGGAATAGTAAGAACAAAATATAAAAATTATTTAAAAGAAAATGATATAGTTGATGTTTATGACTATACTACAAATCAAAAAATATATGAATCAAATATTACAAATGTAAATGAAGATACAAATGAATTTTCTATTACAATATCTAATCTTTTAATTTTAGGACATAAGATTAAATTAAAAAGAAATATAGTCAGATCTCAATCTGATAGTTATCCAGAAATTGTTAATAAATTTTCAATTAATGTTCAAGATTCATATGAAGATGACAATCACTATTATATCACTTCAAATGGATTTCCATATGATTCTGTAAATCCATATAAAAGAGAATATCAATTTTCAATTGGATATGATGCTGGATTTGAAACATTAGTACAACAGCACAATTTTTATACCGGAGAACTTGTAACTGTTGTTAGTTATGAAGTAGATTCTCCTGAAGTATTTAAAAATACTATTGGCATTTCGACAGGAACTTCTTATTATGTTTTAAGAATTAATGAGAATTTAATCAGATTAGCAAATTCTCAAGATCAATTGTATAGACAAACTTATGTTAACTTTTCTGAATCTACAAATTCAATAGTAACTTCATATGTCAAAAATATAAAATTAGTATTATCTAAAATTTATGGCAATGAACTAACATCAACAAAAACATTTAAAAAAATTGTAAAGAATCCTAGTTATCCACAAACAAAAGAAGAAACTACTCCTGGGTCAATAGGAATTTTTGCAAATGGTGTAGAAATTCAAAATTATAAATCATTTGACAATATTTACTATGGACCAATTGAATCTGTAAATGTGTTAAATCCTGGAAGTGGATATGATTTACTGAATCCACCAAAATTTAATATCAATTTTGGAAATGACAATCAAACTATTTTAGTACCACAATTAAAAGGAACCCTTGAGAAAATTTCAATAGTTGATCCTGGATATGATTATGTAGAAGTTCCCATTATTACTGTTAGTGGAGGAAACAATGAGTCTGTGAAAACAGAAGTTAGAATGAAATTGATTTCGAAGGAAATTGATTTTGATGCTGGAGATATTGGTACTGTCGTAACACTGTCAAATTATGAGAAATTTATCTTTAAGTCTCAACATAAGTTGATTGCTGGAGATGGTGTAATATACCAATCATTTGGAAATCCTAAAATTGGAATTGGATCATCTGAATATTTAATTAATAATGCAGTATACTATGTTTCTCAAGTAGGTTCTGGAACTTCTTTTAGATTAGCAAATAATAAATCTGATGCAATATTAGAGCAAAATTTAATTACACTTAGATCACTTGGAAAAGGTATTCATAGATTTACTTCAACGAAAAAAGTTAAAGCAATTGATGCCGTAAATATCATTGATACAGATCTTGAATTTGATGGAAAAAAACTTTTAGTTTCTCCAAGTGGAATTAATCATTATGATAATATCATTGAATCAGAAAATCATGGATTTTCTACCAATGAAGAAATTGTATATTCTTGCAGTGGATCTTCTTTATCTGGTATTTCTACACTATCTTATTATTATGCAATTAAGATTGATGATAATAAATTCAAATTGTCCAGTTCTAAGACATCTGAATCTATAGTTAATTTTGGAGCATCTTCACCAAGTTCAACACACTTCTTTCAATATTCCCCAATTAGAATTAATATTGTAGGAAAATTAACAAAAGTAGGTCTTTCTACAATTGGATATCCTGCACAATTAGTTCCAATTGTAAGAGGATCTGTAACTGATGTTTCGGTTCAAACTTCCCGATATTATGGTTATGATTCAATTTTAAATTATCAAGTTTCTCCCAACATAGAAGTATTGGAAGGAAAAAATGCTTCTATTGGAGTATTAGTTCAAAATGGTAAAATTGTAAATACTATTATTTTTAATCAAGGAACTAATTATTACAATTCAATTGAATTGAATATAATTGGTGCAGGATATGGTGCAGAATTATATCCAATTGTAGTAAATGGAAGAATTGTAGATGTAAAGATTATAAGTCCTGGAATTGGATATTCTGAATTTACACGAGTAGAAATTAAAAAGATAGGAAATGACTTACATTTGAGTTCAAATATAAAAAAATGGACTTTAAATGAATGTTCAAAATATTCTCAAGACATTATTAATAGTGGAATTTTAATTGGAAATAACTATCATCCAAATAGAAATAGTTTAGGAATATTTAATTTAACTCCCACATTTAAAGATTTATTTAATATTAATTCAAATTCTCATTCTCCAATCATCGGGTGGACCTATGATGGGTGTCCAATTTATGGACCATATGCATACGAGAATGTTGATGGAACGGGCAATATAGTCGAAATGAGGAGTAGTTACAAGAAAATAAAAATTGGACCACCATGGTTTGAATTTATTGAAGATTATCAGTATGAAGATGGATATGGATCATTAGATTCTCATAATGGAAGATATTGCATAACTCCAGAATATCCAAATGGAATTTATGCATATTTTGCGACTTCATCATTTCCATACATTGTAGGAAATACTTATAATTATTCTACAGTTAAAGATAACTTTAAATTTACATATACTCAAGATCTTAATTTTAATCAGTTAGGAATAACCAAACATACATTTCCATATTATGTAAGAAATAAACAAAATTACTATGATTATTTTGATTTTTGTATAAATGAAAAAGAAGATACATTTGTAGTTAAAAAAACTTCTAGTGGTTCAGTTGACAACTTAAAAATTATTTCTTCAGGAGAAAATTATTCAATTGGAGATTCTATTCTATTTGATAATGAGGATACTAACGGATTTGGTGCATTAGCTCAAGTCAGTGAACTATCTGGGGTTGGCATATCTAGTATCACATCCAAAAGCATATCCTTAAGTAATATTACATTTGTATCAAATAATAATTCTATTATAGGAATATGTACTACAGCACATAACCTTAAAGATAATTATTATGTAAACATTTCGGGAATTTCAAGCAATACATATTCTTCACTAGAAGGAAGTAAAAAAATAAGAGTTGCAAATGTAGAAACTAAAATATTAGAGCAATTACAAGAAACTTTAGTAAGTGGAATTGTAACTTCAATCAAAGTTCAAGAATCAATTTTAAATTTTGATATTGATAATAATATTCAAATTAATACTGAAGTTCTTAAAATTATTGGATTAGACTACAATAACAATAAATTAAATGTATTAAGGCAACAATTTTACCCACAAATTCCTACTGGATCAAAGGTTAAATTATTGCAAAATAAATTTATATTTGATTCTACCAAAACATTAAATTTATCGGAAAAAGATGAAACTTACTACTTCAGATCTAGTCTAGTTTCTGTTGGAATTAGTACTTCGGTTGGGGCAGGAAATACACTTACATTATATCCACTTGGGGTAGGGGTTTCTGAAACCAGATACATTAGAACTGCAGGAATATGGGCACCAAATCATAAATTTAAGACAGGAGATAAAGTTACATATGCATTATACTTGGGAGATACTTCTCCTCAAACCAATTATAATAGTCAATATTTAAGCAGTTTAAGTAATCTTTATATTGTTGATCTTGGAAATGATGTGATTGGTCTTACGACACAAAAAAATAAAACATCTACAACTGATAATTTATTATACTTTACTTCTGCTGGAACAGGAAATCTACATAAATTAAAAACTAATAGAAATATTGTTACTGGAAATTTAAATTTTAATGAAACTATAGTTTCTACTGCATCTTCTCATGGATTAAGTGTGAATGATGTTGTAAAATTAAATGTTGTTTCTGGAATTACAACTCAGTTTATAGTTGATTATGATTCAGTGAATGCTAAATTGAAAGTTAATTCTCAGAATAATCCAAAAATTAATGTTTATAATAATGATACTATTGAATTTGATTTATCATCTTCAAATTTAACTGACACTAAATTTAACATTTATACTGATATAAATTACCAAAATGAATATATTGGAAGTGGAGTATCTGCAATTGAAGTAATTAAAGAACCATTGAAGTTAACATTACAAATTACAGAGAATACACCAAAAGTATTATATTATAATATTGAATCCGATTTAAGAACAGTTTATGATGACATCTCTGTAAATAAACATAATACAATAGAAATTCATGACAGTCTCTATAATTATTCTTGTGGAGTAGTTACTACTACATCAAATACATTTACTGTAAATTTACCAACTACTCCAGAAAGAAATACTTATATTTCAGATCAAAATATAAGTTTAACTTATACTGTTTTAAATTCAAATGTAACTGGACCCATTTATAATACTAAATTCCTATCAAAGGGATATGAATATAAAAAACTTCCTTCAATTAGTGATATTGTTGGAGATGGAAAAAATGCAAAAATAATTGCACAAACGAATACTATTGGAAAAATTGTTGATGTAGCATTCCCTTCCAATAGTATTTTCCCAACAGATGAGACCGTTAAACCAGTTTCAAATTTATATTCGACACTTCATTTAATTAATGATTATCAAGTTAAAGATATAAATTTAACTTATGGTGGGGAAAATTATCTAATTGCTCCAGAAGTATATCTTTATAATACGAATACAAACACAATTTCAAATAGTTTCTCTGCATTTGCAGAATTAAAAGGTTCTAGCATCAATAATATTACTATAAGTAATAAAGGTAAAGGATTAGTTAATGAAGATAATAAAATAATTTTCACTAACAATTCAAATGGTATAAAAATATTAAGTGTAAGTAAAAATGAGACTTCACCTGGAATTTTTAGAGTTTCTTTAACTTTAGAAACTCCCATTTCGGGATTTACAACTTCAAGTCCTTTAGATTTTAAAGTTGGTGATGAAATATTTGTAGAAAATATAGAATCAATAGGTGCTGGATATAATTCTTCTGATTATTCTTACAATAATTTTAATGTTGTTGGAATTGTTACAAACTTTAATAGTCAAAACCAATCTATTTTAAGATATAATATTTCTGGGGATCCTGGATCAATAGTATCTACAGATACTGCATATGTAATTAATGCAAAAAATCTTCCAATTGCTGAGATTGTTTTTGAGCCTAATAAATTTGTTTCTGGGGAACCACTAAACAATACTACAATTTTAGAAAACAAAAAAGATAAATTTAACAAATCTATAATTAAAGTATATGATTCTAATGAATTAGAATTAAATCAAAAAGTTACAGGTAAATATAGTTTATCTGAAGGAATTATTTCAGAAATAGATACATATAAATCTAACTTATCTGCAAATGTCAGTAAATCTAAATCATTAGGATGGATTAAGGGTAGAGGATATTTATCTGAAATTACTCAAAAATTACAAGATAATGATTATTATCAAAATTTCTCATATTCACTAAAGAGTGATATAGAAATCAAAGATTGGAACTCTCCAGTTTCTGATTTGTGTCACATAACAGGATTTAAGAAATTTTCAGATTTAAAAATAGAATCTAAAGATTTTAATCAATATACTATCAATACCGATAGTTATTCTCCAATTAATGTTTCAATTTATACTTATAGTAACATTAATACTATAAATGATTTTGATTTAGTTTCCGAAGATGTAGAAGATCATAACAATCTTTATTCTGAAGTATTAAAATTTAAAAATAGAAAATTAACTGATTATATTTTATCCAAAGAAAATGTTGTTCTTTCAATTGATGATATTAAAGGAAACTTCAATGAAGATACTCAATATACAGAAATTATCATAGATACTCAATCAACTAATGGTGCTGGATCTCTTTCTGTAAAATATGTGGTATTTGTGGAATCTTCCAAATCAATATTTTCTGATTATGAACTGCCATTATTTGCTGAGATTTTTATGACAAGAGTTGGTGAGAATGTCAATTTAACAACATATTCATATTTTCAAGATGTTGATTTGGGAAACTTTGTTGCAGGTATTAATCCAGATAATGTTGATGAGATGCAATTGAAATTTGTTCCAAATTCTTTAACAGGATTGATAAGTGTTCATTCTATTAAATCAGTAGTTCTTCTGACAGAACCTCAAGTTACAACAAATTATGGAAATACTTCAAATGTAGCAATCACAACTTCATATGCTGCTCAAGTGACTCCTACACAAAAAATTATAAACTTAGTGAATACTTCAGAATGCACATCTGGAAATATCTTTGTTGGAATATGTTCTTCTTCAAATTCTTCAAAGGAATTTTATGAAATGTCATTCCTTTATGATGGAAGTAATGTTCAATATGATGTTTATTCCAGAGAGAAAAATTTAGATTTAGGAACTATAGGTATTTCTACTGATATTTCTAAGAATATTATTTTAACTTATGATGGAATTTCAGGAATTGCAGTTACAGTATATGTGAATGCATCTTTGATAAGAAATACTTATGTAAATCCAGACACAATTTTATTAGATTATGGAAAAATAAAGAGTTCTGGGATTCAAACTACTACATCATCTCCAATTGGAATTACTTCATTCCAATCCGACTATAGTGCATCAAAATTTGCAATAGAAGTCAAAAAAACAGTTGGAGTTACTACTACAACTCACATTATTCAATTAAATTGCATTCATTATAGTGTTGATGGAGAAAAGTACTTAAATAATATAAACTATAGTTATCTTGGAAATCTTGACGATTTGAATTTTAATACAATTTTCGATCAAGGATCAAAAACTTATACTCTTGTATATTATCCAAACACAAATGCAAACTATAATATTAAATATTATCAGCAAAGTATTTTAAGAGCAACAAACCCTTTACTATAATTTAGAAAATGCCAGTACCAGGATCTACGAGTTCATCATTTATTCCAAATACTTTTGGATCAAATTCATTTAAATTGAAGCATAATGAATCTCCAATTTTCTATAAAATCTTCGATTCCAGTAGTTCTAATGTAATTGATTTGCAAAATGATACTATAAAGATTGAAAGTCATTATTTTAAAACTGGAGAACCAATAAATTATATAAAATCTTTGGGTGGAATACCAATTGGAATATCTACAAATAGTCCAGGAAATACTATTGGAACATCATTTTTGCCATCCTTGGTATATCCAATTGTAGTAGATTCTAGAACAATTAGAGTTGCTCTAGCATCATCTCTTGCATCGCAAAATCAGTATGTAAATTTAACTTCACTTGGAATAGGTACAGGACATTCTTTTGAAGTTCAAAAACAAAATACAAAATGTTTAATTACTATTGATAATATTATCCAATCTCCAGTATCAATTGGGTCTACTGTTGGAATTACATCAATAACTTCTTCAAATAAGTTAAAATTAAATTCTTTAAAAGGAATAAAAGTAGGAACAATATTAAAAATAGGAACGGAATATGCAAGAATCATTTCAATTGATTATACTACAAAAATTGTTACATTATTCAGATCTTCTAGTATTTTAGGAACTATTCCAATAGTATTCAACAATTCAACAAATTATTGCAATATTATATCAGGGCAATATAATATTATAAAAGATACAATTTATTTTGTCGATGGACCTTTTGAAGGAAAAAAATACAACTATACAATTCCATATACTGATATTGATATTTCATCAGATTCTTTTAACTTATTCAACTCTAAATTGAAAACTGGATCATTTGTTACATTATATACACAAAATCCTCCGCAAGGATTAGATCCTACAAAAAATTATTATATTATTAAAAACTCGGAAAATAACTTTAGTTTTGCAAGTTCATATGTAAATTCTACAAATGGAATTAAAGTTGATATTACAAATATAAAAACATTTGATGCTCCGGCAGAAGATCTTACAATTTATCTTATAGATTTTTCTGATAGCTCATCATTTTCTGGAAGAGCATTTTTAAGATCTAATTATAATGGAAATATAGTATTTGACGATATTTCAGAACAATTTAATGGCATATCAACTTCATTTGAATTAAAAAGTTCTGGAATATCAACTGTTGGTATTAAATCTGATAATGGAATTTTGTTAGTTAATAATATTTTCCAATATCCAGAATATAATGAGGCATTTTATTTTAATGAAGTTGGAGTGACTACAACTAAAGTTGTTTTTAATGGTGTCGTTTTTCCTCAAAATAACTTAGGAATCACTTCAATAAAAGAATATGATGTGAACGTAAGAGGTCTTCCAAGGGGGGGAATGATCGTTGGATATGGATTAAGTGGTGGACACAATTACCAACCCCTTAAAGATGCTTCTCTGAACATTAAGTTCTTGGTTGAAAAAGAGAATGGCATTTTTATGTTGACAAATGATAACGTAGGAATTGCATATTCTGGATCTGGATATAGAAATCTTATTGGATATGCAACTTCTATTTTCTTTGAAAGTCAATCTGGAGTAAGATTGTCTGGATATGGAACAGCAACAATTTATGGTGGACACATTACTGGAGTGACTATTGCACAAGATTGTGAATATAATAGTGCAATTTATGGACTATATCCTAATATTAAAATATCTTCACCAATTCCATATGAAAATATAAAATTAAATGGATCTACATCTGGAACTGGAGCAAGAGTATCATTTGAAATTAGAGATGATGGAGAAATTTCTCAATTTAAAATTACAAATCCTGGATATGGATATACTTCTGGTGAGATATTATCAATACTTGGAGATGTTCAAAATTCAAATCAAAGTTCCTCCGATTTATTAAAAGTAAATGTATTAGAAGTTGCAAAAGATACATTTTCTGCTTGGAATCTTGGTCACTTAAGAAAACTTGATGAGTTGGGTTCTTATGCAAATGGATCAAGAAAAATTTTCACATTTGAAGAAAATGGACAGACTCTTAGTTTAGAATCTACTGATGGATCTGATATTGATTTATCTCAAAATCTTCTAATATTTGTAAATGATGTTCTTCAAATACCAAATGATTCTTATATTTTTAATGGAGGAACTCAGATAGAATTTAAAGAAGCACCAGCAGAGGGAAGTTCAATAAAGTTATATTTTTATGAAGGATATACTGGAGATAGTGAATATATTGATATTGTAGAACCAGTAAAAATTGGAGATAAAGTTCAATTATATAAAACTGACAAGGCAACACCAGAAACTCAATCTTCTAGAACAGTGAAGAGAATATTATCTTCTGATAAATTGAGAACTGAGATTTATAATAAAAAGGGATTATCTGAAAATTCTTCATCATATAGATCTATATCTGTTACCCCACAGAAATCGGATTTAATCATTGGTGGAGAAAGAGTAAGTAAATCAAGAGTGTCATTAGCAACAACGTATAAAGCATATCAATTAATAAAAACTACTCCAGGAACTTTTATCGGAGTTGGAACAGATTTTATAGGAATTAACACTTCATCAATTAATTTATTAGATTATGTAGATTCTCAATTTACAGATCAATTGAGAGTAGTTTCTATTGGAAATAGTATAATTGGTCTCTCAACCTATTCCACAAATGATACTGCTGCTACGACACTACAAGTAAAGGTCTGGAGAAAACTATAATAAATAAGGTAAAATAGATTTACAAATGACCGCAATAATTACAGATTTTTTAAAGTTACAAAATTGTAATAATTTTATATCTGATATAAAAAGATCTGAGACAAATCCTAGTAGTACAAATTATTACATTTTCATTGGATTTCCAAACAGTGATTCATATTATACAAATTGGGACTCAAATATTCAAAATCCAACAGATAATTTTACATATTTGAATTCTTATAGAGAATCGATTTTAGGTGTAAAAAGGATTTCTTCTTCTGATGTGATTCGTGTTATTCCAAAAATAGAATGGAAAACAGGAACAAGATATGATATGTATCGACATGATTATAGTTCTAGTAATTCTGCAAAAAATAGTGGATTACTTTCATTGTATGATGCAAATTATTATGTAATTACTGATGAATATAAGGTCTATATTTGCATCAATAATGGAGCATCTAGTGCAAATTCCTTTAAAGGAAATCCCTCAACATCTAAACCAATACATACAGATCCAAATGAATATACAGACAGAGGGGATGGATATGTTTGGAAATATCTTTATACTGTAAGTCCAGGAGATTATATTAAATTTGATTCTACTAATTATATTTCAGTTCCAAATGATTGGTTAACTACTACAAACGCATCAATTTCAGAAGTTAGAGATAGTGCAATTGATGGTGGAATTAGAGCAGTCATAATTGAAAAATCAACAAAATATTTAAATGTTTCTAGTTCAGTAATTTGTGATATCAAAGGTGATGGTACTGGGGCAACAGCAGCAGTTCAATTTGATGCTGAAGGATACCCATCAAATGTAACTATGTTAACTGCTGGTTATGGATATACTTATGCTACATTAGATTTGGATTCTGTAGTATCTCCTTATGATGCAAATAATAAAACAATCTTTAACGTAATTATCCCTCCTCCTGGAGGGCATGGATATGATGTATATAAAGAATTGGGAGCATATAGAGTTTTAGTTTATAGTAGAATTGAAAATTCATCTACTGATCCAGATTTTATCATAGGAAATCAATTTTCTAGAGTTGGGATTATTAAAGATTTAAAATCTTATGGAAGTAGTTCTGGACTATTTGCAGCATCTACTGGTTCAGGACTATATGGATTAGCATTAAGTGGAAATGCCACTGGAGAATCATTAGATGTTTTAATTGAACAACCAACATCAAATGCAAAAGGATTTTTAACAAGTAAGCAATTGATTTCATCTGTTACTATTATTAAGTATATTCAACCAAGAGAAAATTACGTCGATACTTATTATAATACAATAGTTTCCAAATCTTTTGATCAGTATTTAAATACAAATTATGCTGGAATTACTACAAGTTCTAGTTATAATTTTTCGGAATTTGATAATACAGGTGTTAGAATTTATAATTCTGGAAATACTAGTTACAATACATATTCAATTTCAAATATAAATGGATCTCAATATAATACAGTATATTTGGGGCAATATTTTAATAATGGAGTATCAAAACCAGATATAAATACAAAGAGTGGTGAAATATTATATGTGGATAATAGATCATCTGTATCCAGACAAGTGGACCAAAGAGAAGACATCAAAATTATTATAGAGTTCTAAAATGCCCCAAAATACTAATCTAAACGTTAATCCATATTATGATGACTTCAATGAAGAAAACAATTACTATAAAATTCTTTTTAAACCTGGAATAACGGTACAAACTAGAGAATTAAATAATTTACAATCGATTTTACAAAATCAAATTGAAAAGTTTGGAAAAAACTTTTATTCCAATGGTGGAATAGTAATTCCTGGCAATTTTGCTTATGATGGAGCATTTACGTGTGTAGAGGTAGAATCTACGTATAAAGGTGTTTCTGTTGAAACTTATTTCTCAAGTTTAATTGGATTAACTTTAAAGGGAAAGATTACTGGGGTTACTGCAAAATTAGAATATGTATTATCTAAAGATGATGCAGAATCAACTCGAAAAACAACTTTATTATTCATAAAATATTTGAAATCATCTGATAGTGATTTTAGTACAGAAATATTTGAAAATGGAGAAGAATTATCAGTACAATCTGATGTAACAGTTGGGCAAACTGTATTTTATTCTGGTCAAGATGTTTTTAGAGTATTATCACCTTTAGATAGAAGTTCTTGTTCTGTGGGATCTGCAGCAAAAATTGATGAAGGTGTTTATTTTGTAAGAGGATATTTTGTAAACATTGATAAGGATTTAATTATCTTAGATCCTTATACAAATTCACCAACATATAGAGTTGGACTTCAAGTATCAGAAAATATTGTAAATTCAAATGAAGATAATACATTAGTTGATAATGCACAAGGATTTTCTAATTATGCTGCCCCAGGAGCAGATAGATTTAAAATTACATTATCTTTAATTAAAAAATCTATTGATGATTTTAATGATGATGATTTTATTGAACTCTTTAGAGTAATAAATGGAAAAGTAAAAAAAATTAAACAAAATGATCCAAATTCGTTTATAACTGAAACTTTAGCTAGAAGAACCTTTGACGAATCTGGACATTATTATGTTTCCCCATTCAAAGTTGAGGCATTAGAATCATTAAATGATAGATTAGGTAATGGTGGACTATTTTTAGATGGACAAAAAACATTTGAAGGAAATACTCCATCTGATGATTTAGTAGGAATTAAAGTATCTCCAGGAAAAGCATATGTAAAGGGATATGAGATTCCTACAGCAACTGAAGTTTTGGATCTTGAAAAACCAAGAACAACTAAAAAAGTTGAATCTTCTTCTTCCAATTTTTATGCTGGAAATCTGTTAAGAGTTAATAATATTAAGAATTTACCAAAAATTGGATTGACAACAAATTATTCAATATCTCTTTATAATACACGACTTGTAAATAATGTAGCAACTGGAACTACCATTGGATTGGCAAGAATTTATGATTTTGAATCAAATAATACTTCTTATGAAAATCCTTCAAGTCAATCAAATCTATATCTTTTTGATATTCAAACTTATACAAATCTAATTACAAATTCAACATTATCAAATGTAATTGCTGGTAATTACATTAAAGGGCAATATAGTAATGCTTCTGGACATGTAAAATCAATTTCTGGTTCTAATGTAACCCTTTATCAAGTATCTGGATCTTTCATTCAAAATGAACCTCTAATTGTTTCTGGAATTTCAACGACAACTACCATTGGAACTGTAACTGATTATTCAATTCAAGATATTAAGTCTGTTGGAGATGGTACATTCATTGCAGATAGTTTACTTTCAAAAGAACTTCCAATTACTGGACCATTCAATCTTACGGCTACTAATGGTATTGGAACAATTACAAAATTTGATGGATCTTCTTTTGCAAGTGCGATTGTTGTTAATGATATTATTAAATACACAAGGTCTGGAATTTCTTCTGCAGTTTTCTGCAAAGTTTCATCAGTAAATGCATCAAAAACAAGTGTTTCTATTTCTGGCATTTCCACAGTAGCAAACGTATGTGATGGAAATCTTGGAATCTCTACATCACTTTCCAATATTAATGTAATTAGACCTGAGATTCAAAATTACGATGACTCTTCATTGTATTCAAAATTAAATAATACAGCAATCTCTGAAGTTAGTTTCTTAAATTCAAACATATATGTCAAAAAATATTATGAAGGTTTGACTATTACTTCAAATTCTTTAACTTTACCAAATCTATCGAACACTGATTTTGTATATGCTGCATTTGATGAAGAAAGATATAATTTAGTCGATGATAGTGGAAATAATATCAATCTTACCAATTCAACATTTACATTATCATCTGGTGGAAAAGTAGGAATATTTACTGGTCTAAGTGTAGCAACTGCTTCTGCTGCAAAGGTTATTACGACTCAAATTAAATCAAATGTAACTTCAAAATATAAAAAATTACAAAGAGTTCAATCAGTTTCGGTAAATAATTCCAAATATAATCCAGTAAGAAATGTTGGATTAGCATATACTTCAGTTTATGGAACTAGAGTAGAAGATTCTGAGATTAGTTTAAATGTTCCAGATATTGTAGAAGTACATGCAATTTATCAATCTTCTACTACATCTAATCCTCAACTTCCAAGTATTACAATTTCTGGAGCAGATTCTGTAAACATTATCTTGGGTGAAATATTTGTTGGAAAAACTTCTGGAGCAGTTGGAATGGCAGTTGTTGCCAACTCCACTACTAATATTTCATTCGTTTCAAAATCTGATATTGAATTTATTCCAACAGAAACAATTGAATTTAAGGAATCTGGAGTTCAGGCAAAATTAGAAGTTTATAATGTAGGAGATCAAAATATTTTATCTCAGTTTGATCTTGACAATGGACAAAGAAAGCATTTCTATGATTTAGGAAGAATTATTAGAAAATCATCTTCACAAGAACCATCAGCAAGATTAAAAATTGTTTTTGATTATTTTAAATTTGAGACTACAGACAATGGGGATATATTATCTGCAAACAGTTATCCAGCATCTTTGGATAAAAATAAAATTGGAATTTTTGGAGAAGTGCGAAATTCTGATACCATTGATATAAGACCAAGAGTTATTGATTACAACTCTTCAACAAAACTAAGTCCATTTGAATATCAATCAAGAAACTTTAGCACAGGATCAAATAATTCATCTCAAATTTTAGCATCTAATGAATCTATCATCTTTGATTATAATTTCTATCTTCCAAGAACTGATAAACTTGTTTTAAATCAAGATGGCATTTTTAATATTATTGTAGGAGATCCTAGTGAAACTCCAATTGTCCCAAGTATTTCAGATGAAGTATTAGATGTTGCTACAATTGTAAGTTCACCATATGTTTATAGTGTCAAAGATGATGTTAAAATCATTTTAACTGACAATAAGAGATATACTATGTCTAATTTAAGAGACATAGAAAAGAGAGTTGAATCTCTTGAGTACTATACATCTCTTTCTATTCTTGAAGTTGCAACTCAGAATTTACTTATAGAAGATTCTGAAGGAATGAATAGATTCAAATGTGGATTTTTTGTAGATAATTTCAATTCATACGATACTTCAGATACTTCAAATCCTATTTTTAGAGCAAAAATAGAAAATGGTATTCTAGGTCCAGAAACAAATAAAAATCAAATCAATCTTTCACTAGGTACTTCAAATAATATAACAATTACCGGAAGTACATTATCATTAAACTATGAAGAAGTTGTTCAAGAAAAGCAACCTTTTGCAAGTAGAATTACGAATGTAAATCCATTCAATATTGTAACTTGGACTGGTAGATTAGGACTAAACCCAAGTTCTGATACATGGACTGTAGAAATATCAGAAATAGTATCAATTGCAAATCCTGGTAGAAGAGGTCAAGTTGAAAATATTCAAACTGGAACTTCTATACCAAATATCAGATCAAGAAATATTGAATTTATTGGAACAAGATTAAAACCAACTACTCAATTTGACTTATTATTTGATTCTAGAAATCTATCAGATAATTCTGTTAGTAGCACATATGCCTTCCCTAAATTATTAGAAGTTTCTAACGTAATTGGATCTTTTGCAGTTGGAGAAACCATTAAAGGTATCACTAATAGTGGAATTAGAGTTTCATTTAGATTATGTACTCCAAATCACAAATCTGGAACATATAATTCTCCAACTTCAACATATAGTATCAATCCATATAATCCTAACGTTGGAATATCAACACTATATGGACCACAATCAACCATATTAAATGTTGATACATCTTCTCTTCAAATTACAAATGAATCTGAATATTCTGGAAATATTATATCTGGAATGAAATTATATGGAACAAACAGTGGTGCTGTAGCTACAGTTTCAAGAGTAAAATTGGTAACAGATGATAATGGAACTTTAGTTGGAAGTATATTCATTCCAGATCCAGAGACAAGTTCTTTAAAATTTAATACTGGAAATTCAACTGTAAAACTTACTACAACTCAACCTGCATTAGGAGTGCCAGGAGAGTTTACAAGTTCTGCTGAAACAATTTTCACTTCTTCTGGAAATAGAGTTGAGAATAGATCAGTAACTTATTATGATCCACTTGCACAAACATTTGTAGTGAATGAGTCTGAAGGAATTATTCCAACTTCTGTAGATATTTTCTTTGCCTCAAAAGATTCTTCAATCCCTGTAACATTACAAATTAGAGAGGTATCTTCAGGAACTCCTGGGGGTTCAGATAAAATTGTTGGAAATCTTGAAAAAGTATTAATTCCAAGTGAAGTATACACTAGTTTAGACGCATCAGTAGCAACTAAATTTAAATTTGACAGTCTTACTAAACTAGAAGGTGGAAGAGAGTATGCATTAGTACTACTTTCAGATTCAAATGAATATAATGTATGGATATCAAGAGTTGGTGAAGTTGAGATTTCCACTCAGAATCTTACAGAAGTTCAGAAAGTAATTATTAATAAGCAACCATCTCTTGGATCATTATTTAAATCTCAGAATGGAAGCACTTGGGTTCCCACTCCAGAAGATGATCTTAAATTTACTTTAAATAAAGGTAAATTTATTACTTCTGGTGGATCTGCAAACTTTTACAATTCGGTATCAATAACAAATTCTTCTGAAAATATATTACCAACAAATGCATTATTTGGAATATCAACATCTGCTACTTCTTATAATAATGGAAGATACATTTTAGTATTCCATCCAAATCATGGAATGTATTCTTCCAATAATAAAGTGGAAATTAAAGGAGCATCTTCGGACATTCTTCCATCAAAACTAACTTTAGGATGTGGAATTACTGAAACTGGAGTAATCTATGTATCAGACACTTCCAATTTTGTAAACTTTGAAGGGTCTGCAGTAGATGTTACAAATCCTGGTTATATTAAGATTTCTGATGAGATAATCAAATATGAAGCATTAGGATCAGGTCAACTATTGAATATAACAAGAGCAGTAGAAGGAACAACCGCATTGGTACATCCAGTAGATTCACTAGTGTATAAGTATGAATTTGATCGTGTATCTTTAACTAAAATCAACAAAACTCATAATGTAGTTGATCCAACAATTGATTCATATTATATTCAAGTATCATCTGGAGCATTTTCAGAAAGTAAATTTGGTGGGGGAAATAATATTCATGCATCCAAAAATAAACAATTTAGTTTATTAGAGTTTGATAAGAATTTTGTAACTACTTTTAAAGATACAAACATATATCCTACTGTGAGAACAGTAAGTTCAACAAGTATTGATGGAACTGAGGTGTCATTCAAAGATAAAGGATTTGAATCAGTTGATATTGCTGGATTAAATAAATTCAGCACTCCAAGAATGGTGGCATCAAGAATTAATGAAACTACTCTAATAAATTCAACAGAATTCTTAGATAATAAATCATTTACTTTACAATTAACTATGAATACTCAAAATGAAAATGTTTCTCCTATTATAAATTTAAACAATTCAAATTGTACAGTATATAATTATAGAATTAATGAACCTGTTGGATTATCTTCATATAAAACTGATAATAGGGTGAATTCAAATACTGAAGATCCTCATTCATTCATCTATACTTCAAAGAAAATTGATCTGTCCCAATCTGCAACTTCACTAAAAGTTTTATTGACTGCTTATAGATCACAATATTCAGATATTAGAGTTCTATATAAAATCTTTAGAAATGATGTTCCAGATGAAAATCAAATTTGGGAACTATTCCCTGGTTATTTAAACCTTGATGTAAATGGTCAAATTATCAATAGTTCCAATAATGATGGAAGATCTGATGCATTTGTTCCATCTAGTTTAGAAAATGAATATCGTGAATATACATTTAGTATTGACAATCTTTCACAATTTACATCTTATGCAATTAAAGTTGTAGGAACAAGTAGTAATCAATCTTATCCAATATTAATTGATGATATAAGATCAATTGCATTAAGATGAAAAAATATGCAAAAGTTGAAGGATATGAAAATTTAGTTAGAGACCTTGAAACAAGTGCAATAATTAATACAGATCATATTTCATTAAACAATTATGAAAAGAACAAAGATTTAAGAAAATGTCAAAAACAAGATATTGAAAATCTTAAATCTGAAGTTGAATATATAAAATCTTCAATTGATGAAATTAAATTTTTACTAAGAGGATTAAACAATGAATCCCGATGAACTAAAACTCTCGACTGTAAATAAATTATTTGAATATGAAAAAATTTCCAGAGAACTTGATACTTGTACCAATATTGATTTACTTCGAAATATTTGTAAATGTTACGTAAAACTTCACATGAAGCAACAGGAATCTATTGCTGAAATGGGAAATATTGTTCTAGATCTAAATAATTAAAAAATAACTAGAATAATGGCAAAACCAGCATCAAGACAAGAATTAAAAGATTATGCTTTAAGACAACTTGGTGCTCCTGTTTTAGAGATCAACGTTGCCGAAGAGCAATTAGATGATAGATTAGATGATGCTTTGCAATATTTTAATGAGAGACATTTTGATGGAGTTGAGAAAATGTTTCTCAAATATAAACTCACTCAAGAGGATATTGATAGGGGAAGAGCAAGAGGTGGAGGCAAAACAGTAGGTATTGTAACTACTACTGCAACATCTTCTTCTGGAACAGTTAATTGGGAAGAGAATAGTAATTATATTCAAGTTCCAGATTCTGTAATTGGAATTGAAAGAATATTTAAACTAGACAATAGAACAATTTCTTCAAATATGTTCAATGTCAATTATCAATTATTTTTAAATGACATATATTGGTTTAGTTCTACTGAACTTTTAAATTATTATGTTACTAAAAGATATCTAGAAGATATTGATTGGATTGTGAATCCACAAAGACAAATTAGATTCAATAAAAGACAAAATAGATTGTACATAGATATGAGTTGGGATACTTTGATTGCAGATCAATATCTTATCATAGAATGCTATAGAATTTTAGATCCAAATAATTTTACTAAAGTTTATAGTGATTCATTCTTAAAGATGTATTTCACTTCATTAGTTAAAAAGCAATGGGGACAAAATTTAATTAAATTCCAAGGTGTAAAGCTTCCTGGTGGAGTTGAGTTAAATGGAAGACAAATATATGATGATGCTGTAAAGGAGTTAGAAGTAATTCGTCAAAGAATGATGAGTGAATATGAAACTGCACCCTTCGATATGATAGGATAGTATGTTAAATTCATTTTTTATCAACGGAACTAACACTGAGCAGGGTCTTGTTCAGGATCTTATTAATGAACAATTGAAAATGTATGGTATAGAAGTTTATTATATGCCAAGACAGATTTTCTCTCAAGGGAAAGTTATTAAAGATGTAATTTATTCAAAATTTAAAAATGCGTTTCCAATTGAAGCGTATCTATTAAACTATGATGGATTTGAAGCAAATAGTGTTTTGATGAGTAAATTTGGAGTTAGAGTCACTGACGAAATGACTCTAATCATTTCAAAAGAAAGATTTGAACTTTATATTGCTGAAATTATGAAGTCAATTCCAAATGTGAAAAATGCATTGAGACCAAATAGTGGAGACTTAATTTACGTTCCATTATCCGACAGTTTAATGGAAATCAAATTTGTTGAGAATAGGAAACCATTTTACCAACTTCAAAAGAATTATGTTTATGAACTTAGATGTGAAGTTTATGAACTTGAAGATGAAGATATTAATACCGGACTTACAGATATTGATCAACAATTTAAAGACAGTGGATATAATGCTACCTTAACTCTTTCTGGAATTGGATCTACTGCAACAGCATTTACTTCTTTGGTCACTGGAGGAATTCAAGAGATTAAAGTAATCGATGAAGGATATGGATACACATCAACTCCAACTTTAGTAGTGTCCTCACCCACTGGCATAGGAACACAAGCAAAACTTGTAGGAATAATGTCAGGAGCAAGGTCACTTTTATCTAAATTAAGTTTGAAAAAGGTGTATATTGAAAATCCTGGATATGGGTATTCAACATCTCCTTCCGTAACATTTTTTGGTGGTGGTGGATATGGAGCATCTATACAAGTCGGAATTGCATCTTCAGGCAGTATTGGGATTGTGACTTTGACTTATTCTGGTGAAGGATATGTTGAAACTCCAATTGTATCCTTTTCATCACCAGTATCAGGTGGCACTACAGCAACCGCAGAAGCAGTTTTAAATTCTTCTGGGGGAATATCAACGATTAGAATTGTAAACGCAGGTGCTGGATATACTACACCCCCATCCGTTACCATTTCTACAGGATCTACAGTATCTTCCGGCAACTTTATATTTGAAGAGATTGTGATCGGATCTATATCTAAAGCATCAGGAGTAGTGAAGGGTTGGGATAGCAGTACAAAACAATTAAAAATTGTTGGAATGGGAACCGATTTTATAGTTGGAGATATGATTGTGGGGTCTTCATCGTCATCAACATATTTTATACAAAAATATAAGACATTTGAATTAAGTAATGCATTTAATGAAAGTACCGCAATTGAAGAAGAATCAGACATAATTCTAGATTTCACAGAAGTAAATCCATTTGGAGAAGTCTAAATCTATTAAATAGTAGTATATATCGTAACTTTGTAATATGTTTGGAAATTATTTTTACAACAAATCAATTGAAAAAACTGTAGTTGCTTTTGGAACACTGTTTAATGCAATTTCAATTAAACATGAGGACCAATCTGGAAATGATCTTTCTATATTTAAAGTTCCAATTGGATATGGTCCAATTCAAAAGTTTTTGGCAAGAGTAGAACAATCACCAGATGGTAATCGTAGGATTGCAACTACATTACCAAGAATGTCGTTTGAAATGATTTCTATTGACTATGACGGATCAAGAAAAGCATCATCTATTCAGAAATTTAAATCAGCAAGTTCTTCTGATGGTGCTGACATAAAAAGTGTTTATATGCCAACACCATACAATATTCAATTCGAATTAAATATTGTATCAAAAATACAAAGTGATATCTTGCAAATTGTAGAACAAATACTTCCATATTTTCAACCATCTTTTAATGTTACAGTAAATTTAATTCCAGAACTGAATGAGAAACGAGATATTCCATTTATATTGAATCGAATTAATTTTAGAGACGACTATGAAAGTGATTTTAAAACTCGTAGACTGATTACATGGACTTTAACCTTTACTGCCAAGACTTACATCTTTAGTGAAATTCCAACAAATAATAAGGGACTTATTCAAAAAGTTCAAGTTGATTATGCTACTGATGCAATAAAAAATGCAAAAAGAGAAGTTAGATATACTGTTACTCCTCAAGCATTGGAAGATTATAATAATGATGGAGTTATCAATTCTATTGATAATGATTTAATTGAACTTGGAGATGATTTTGGATTTAATGATACAATCACTGATTTCCAAGATTTTAAAACATATAGTTCATCTCAAGGAATTGACGTGGATGCTTGACATGCAAGAAAAAAAGTACGAAGGATTGGAAAAGGCTTTAGATATAGAGACCAATATATTATCTAAAGAAATTATTAAAGATATTAAGGAAATAGAAATACCAAACGATCCGCAAAAAGATTATGATTATACAAGAAAAAATTTATACAATCTAATTGAAAAAGGACAAGAAGCAATTAATGGAATTTTAGAATTAGCACAAGAATCTGAACATCCAAGAGCATTTGAAGTTGCAGGTCAACTTATTAAATCTGTAGGAGATGTAACTGATAAATTATTAGATCTTCAAAAGAAAATGAAGGATCTTGATGCTCCTAGCAAAAAAGGTTCAACTACAGTTAATAATGCATTATTTGTTGGATCTACTGCTGAATTATCCAAACTTTTAAAACAAGGATTTCTAAATAATAACATAGAAGAAGGAAAAGAATGATGAAAGATTTTAAATCTTTTTCGGATGCAATGAAACATGAAATGGGAGAACGAGGATATGAATCCGAAAAAGAAGAAGGTCATGGAGATTTGAAAGGTCATCCTTCAATTAATCAAATAGCAAAAAAACATAATATTACTCCAGAGCAAGTAATTTCCCAAATAAAAAAAGGATATAAGTTAGAAAAAGAGCATACTAATAATATTGATATGGCAATTGATATTGCTATGCAACATGTAAATGAGTTTCCAACTTACTACGATAAATTAATTAAAATGGAAGCAGATCTTAAAAAATCTCACAGTAAATACAAGGACAATCCAATCAAAGAATCTGTAGAGGATAATAGAAGAATGTTAGGAGGAGAAAGATATTGTCCACTTTGTAGAAAATTTGAAACTCAATCAGAATGTTCATATGGTCCAAATATTTGGAATAAATTTTCAATTGCAACGGTTCATCCGACAAATGAAGAAAAAGGTCTTTGGGACAATATACATGCTCGCAGAAAAAAAGGACTTCCTAGAAAAAAACCAGGACAAAAAGGATATCCAAAAACTTTAGATATTGAAGAAGGATTAAAACAAGCACGTAAAAATGTTGGTGCAAGTAAGTGTTGGACTAATAAGAAAATTGGAAATCCTCCAACAAAAATGAAAAATGGTAAAGAAGTTCCCAATTGTGTTCCAGAGTCAGGAGACAAAAATGAGTCACAACAATTACTTACTTTTGATCAATTCTGTGAGATTATTGAAAATTTCCAATTTGATGAACAAGCACCAGCTTGGCAAAGAAAGGAAGGAAAAAATCCAGAAGGGGGATTAAATCAAAAGGGGGTTAATTCATATAGAAAAGAAAATCCAGGATCAAAGTTAAAAACTGCGGTTACAACTGAACCTTCTAAATTAAAACCAGGAAGTAAATCTGCAAATCGCAGAAAGTCATTTTGTAGTCGTATGTCCGGCATGAAAGCAAAATTAACTAGTGCAAAAACTGCACATGATCCAAATTCAAGAATCAATAAATCATTAAGAAAGTGGAATTGTTAGTATGTCGTCGGAACTAAATGATTTTTTTAAATTATTAGCACAAGAGAAGAAAAAAAAGGAAGAAGAATTTCATTCTATTGTTGGAGAATTAAATTTAGGATCTCTTTTTGAAGAGGTATCTACTCTTAAAAAAGAAAATAAAATAAAAAATCAAAAAGAAGTCAAGACACTAAAAGAGTTTGAAAGTATTTTTAATTCTGAAGAATTAGAAATAAAAAAATATGTTGAAAATCAATTAGAACAAAAATCTGAAGAAATTACTAAAGAAGAACCTTTAATAGAAAAATCTTTAGGACTTCTTGCTGAACCATCAAATGTTAA
>Ga0114979_10000388_pt1 | contig 29172 bp, 27 predicted proteins | sample S_140625_EF_Meta_FD_87315 | JGI IMG/M metagenome (GOLD analysis project Ga0114979, IMG submission 87315) | Freshwater microbial communities from Lake Simoncouche, Canada to study carbon cycling - S_140625_EF_MetaG | ecosystem: Environmental > Aquatic > Freshwater > Lake | place: Lake...
AATATCTTATACAAATAACAGGGCAGATTTAAACAATATAGGAATAAATTCTGGTCCAGAAATCGCTAAGTTAACGGAAGAGCAAGCAAAATGTATCTATATTAATAAATATTGGAATCCTGTTTCGGCAACCCTATCCTATCCTATGAATTGGGTATATTTTAATGCAGCTGTAAATAATGGTCCAGGAAATGCCCAAAATTTTTATACGCAAAGCAATGGTAATTATGAGGATTTTATATCAATACAACGTCAATTTTATGAGAATATAGTAAAAAATAAGCCGAGTCAATCTATATTCTTGAAGGGTTGGATGAATAGATTAAATAGTTTGGAAAATGCTATTAAAACTTTGTAATATGTTCTCGGTAATATAAAATATTACGTCATTCACATAAATACTGTTTTTCTCTTATTATTTCCTGAAACCTTTTTTGAATCCCTTGGGTGCAATTTGTTGTTGGCTTTTGGCCCCTGTGCGTCATGGCTTTATCCGTTTTTTGTGACCAAACTCCTGTTGATTTTTTTCTATATAATTTTTATCATTGCGTGAATGATTTTTATCATGGTCAGTTTTACTAACTATGACATCGCCTTCATCAAGAAAATCTTCTAAGCGGGCTGGTCTTGAAAACGTTTTATCTGGAGATTCTGGTATCTCGGTCATATAACAATTAACAATAATAGACCTTAAGTTCTTCGTTGATTAAAAGTATAAATAAACTGACGATTATATATATTATGAATAATAGTAAGAACCTTTTAGTAAACTTATTGAAACCCGAAAAGAAACCGAAAAAAGATAAAGAAAAGGAGGACTTAAATAAAGAAATTGTTCCCAAGGTCCCCAAAAAACGGGTGGTTACATCAACAAATAAATGGACACAACCAACAGACCCAGAAAGTCAACTTCAATATATTCAACAAATAATAGATAAGAAGGTTACTGATGAGAAAGAATGCAACCTTATATTACAACAATTAGGTCAAAAAATCGGCGGTTATAAAGCACAGGATATTCATAAAAAACTCTATTCAGAGGCCGAATTCGTGGATGTTGAATGGACTCTTGACTTAATGAAAAAATGCAATAATCATTGTTTCTATTGTAAGAAAACAGTTCATGTATTATATGAGAATGTGAGAGAGCCCCTACAATGGACTCTAGAACGCATAGATAATGATTTTGGGCATAATAAAAACAACGTAGAGATAGCCTGTTTAAATTGCAATTTACGACGTAGAACTATGTACCACGAACGCTATTTATTTACGAAGGAAATGAGTATAGTAAAAAAACAGGATTCATAGAATAATGATTGGTGTAAAAAACGTATATAAAAATATTATTGCTTTTTATATATCAATGCAAAACATACTCTATGAATCTAATACAACCAGTTATTTACCTATTCATCAAAAAATAATAGAGAAATTAGATTATTTTAATGCATCCAATAAAATCCCGCATATTATTTTTCATGGTTCATCGGGGTCAGGTAAACGACATATTGTAGACCAGTTTATTAATAAAATCTACCAATACGATAAATCCAAAATTAAATCTAATGTTATGCTTGTAAACTGCGCTCATGGGAAGGGTATTAAATTTATTCGTGAAGAATTAAAGTTCTTTGCCAAAACAAATATTCAATCAAATAATGGTACTATTTTCAAAACTATTGTTCTATTAAACGCCGATTATTTGACGATTGATGCACAATCTGCTCTGCGCCGTTGCATTGAGTTATTCAGTTATAATACGAGATTTTTTATTATTGTAGAAAATAAAAACAAGTTATTGAATCCGATTTTATCACGATTCTGTGAAATCTATGTTCCCGAATACATACAGGATGGCACCCTCATGAATTTACATCAATATTCCATTCATAAGAATTACAATATAGACGCAGTTCAGGATAAACATAATTGGATAGATAGCAAAATGCAGGATTTATTTGATTATGAAATAGACCATTTAGTTTTAACAGAATTATCTAATGAATTTTATGAAAATGGTGTATCATGTTTAGACTTGATTCAATGGATAAACACAACTAATCGGCTTGAGAACTTAGAGAAATCAACAATATGCATATGTTTTGATAAAATAAAATCCGAATATAGGTGTGAGAAATTGCTTTTATTATATATTTTTGATTTTATGTTTTTACGTTCAAAGATAGATACAAAATGTATTTTAGAAATATAAATATGGACGATTTTGTTATTTCTAACTTGAACGAGTCAAGAAATGAATGGTGCAGCCGTTTGGTTAGTATTTTTACACCATTGGTAATTGAAGGTGTTCGGTCTATATTTAATGAATCATGGAAGTTATGTTTAGATAATGATGAAGTCAATAAGTATTTAATGACCTTTCAAAATTTGCTTTCTCGCGTTCCCAAGTGGAATAATGAGATTATTGAGGAAGAGCGTAAACGTATTGTTGAACGTAGTGGCTGTAATTATTTAGAAGACTTGATTACATGTGTTCATGTTATCCAATTAAAAGTCCTTACGTGTATTCGTGTTGGAAATAAACAGAAAAAGATAGATATTTCTATTCCCAAATTGGATAGCTTTATTCATAAGGTCTATATTAATGCTGCGCGTAAGGTTTATTCTAATGTGTATCTGTTTGAGAAGAATTTAACACCATTGCAAGTACAAAAGAATAATCGTGAATTAGAAGTTATTGTGCAAGAATGCATCTTAGCGGCTATTCGCGATAGTATTCCTACCGAATCTATTATTAGAGCTTATATGGATGAGGCTGTTGAACAAGAAGAAGAAATTATTATTGAGAATATTGAAGATACAGAGGCATCTGAGAAAGAAAAAGCACAAACTGACCTTTCTAGTGAAGAGAAACCATCTGAAAAAACAGAAGAAGAAATACCGTCGGTTGTTCCGTCTATTAAGAATGTAGATGATGAAATTGTTACAACACGTCTCACGTTTAATAATATGGATACTGTCTTAGATAATAATGTGAAGAAAGAGATAGAAGCACCCAAATCATTGGAAAGATTAGAGGAGAATGCTACTTCTATTGCCATTCAAAGAAAGTTAGAAGAAGAGCCTGATGAGGAAAAAATTCAGATCTATCAAGACCAAACTTTTGATTTAAGTGATTTTGATATTTTAGACGAAGTTAAACCTAAAAAGCAATCCGATGATTTTTTATTAGACGACGTAGAAGAACTCAAATAATTTAGGAATTATGCGTTATAAACAATATATAAAATTAGCGAGTTTTTATATATTTTATGGAGAAGGTTTTTATTTTATCAATTGTTGTAACATGTATATTTGTTATAATTAAGGTTTTAGAGATGAAATATGTAGACAAAGAGTGGAAACCTTTGAAACTTATAATACGCGATTCTGTTATTATTTTAGTATCTAGTATAGTAGGTTCTTTTTTATATTTTAATATGGATGGTTCACTTACAGACTTTTTGAATGTAGTTACAGACAATAAATCGTTCAATATGTCTGCAACGCAAATATTTACTGATGCACCTGGATTTTGATTGTTTTATATATAATCTTTTATAATTATATATTAAATGAGTAATTTTAACAGAAGCCGTAGAAACAATAGATTATTACAAGAGCATTCTTGTTTTCGTCCTCCTGCATGTCCAAATGTTATTAATAGTTTAACAGGACCCACTGGTCAAACTGGTTCCACTGGTAACACTGGACCTACAGGGCAAATAGGTTTAACTGGACCTACCGGGCAAACTGGACCTACTGGAGCCATAGGTTCTACAGGTGAAAGAGGAAAACGTGGTAAAACTGGACCCCTTGGTCCTACTGGTCAAATAGGAATAGCAGGACCTTTGGGTCCTCAAGGCAAACATGGGCCACAGGGTAAGCAAGGTCCACAAGGAGTTCCTGGTACAGCTACACATACAGGAGCTACTGGGTCTAGAGGTCCACCAGGTGTTCGTGGGTCACAAGGTCCTATTGGTCCAACTGGTTATACTGGCGTTACTGGTCCTCAGGGAATTCCTGGAACTGCTACTAATACTGGGGCTACGGGTAATCAAGGTGATATAGGACCTCAAGGTATAGTAGGTCCTCAAGGAAGTGTAGGACCTCAGGGAAATGTAGGATCTCAAGGAAGTGTAGGATCTCAAGGAAGTGTAGGACCTCAGGGAAATGTAGGACCTCAGGGAAATGTAGGACCACAAGGAGCAGGTGTTGATTACGACCAATTATTGAATACTACAAATGATGTTTCATTCAATAGTGTTAATGTTTCAAATAATTTAACTATAAATGGTCAGCTTTATGTAAAACAATACACTAATCAAAACATTATCAATACAAAAATAAATAATTATCAATTAATAATTTCTGAGGATTTATCATTAAACGGTAGACTATTTGCATCAGGAGATATTTCTTTGAATGGATACTTATATGCAAATTATCCCGATAATACTATTCCATTAAGCGCTATAAAAGGAAATGGTCCTCAGGGTCCCCAAGGCAATGTAGGTCCACAAGGTGATGCGGGACCTCAAGGTGATGCGGGACCTCAAGGTGATGCGGGACCTCAAGGTGATGCGGGACCTCAAGGTGATGCGGGACCTCAAGGTGATGCGGGACCTCAAGGTGATGTTGGTCCTCAAGGTGATGCGGGACCTCAAGGTGATGCGGGACCTCAAGGTGATGTTGGTCCTCAAGGTGAGGTAGGTCCTCAAGGTGAGGTAGGTCCTCAAGGTGAGGTAGGTCAGCAAGGAGTACATGGTATTGACGGAGAAGCTACAAATACTGGTGCTACTGGCCCACAAGGCGATGTGGGACCCCAAGGTGATGTAGGACCACAAGGAGTACAGGGTATTGACGGAGAAGCTACAAATACTGGTGCGACTGGCCCACAAGGTGATGTAGGTCCACAAGGTGATGTAGGACCACAAGGCGCGGAAGGGTCAGTTGATGTTTCAACCGATTTATCATTACAAGGGCGTTTGTTTGTGAGTCAACCAATTAGTATTAATTACTCACCACCATTATCGGATAGCAGTAATCTAGGATATCAATTAACAGGTACAATGATAACTGGTGGAGACGTTACTGCCCCAGGAAGTTTTACTGAAAATGTTTTAAATTATAGCAGTATAGATTTAACACCAGGTGTTTGGCTAGTTGAATCTCAATTCTATGCCAGAACATTAGTAGACGGATATTCAGCTATGTTATATTTATCTTTATCATCTGTATCTGGTGTTTTAAACACAAGCAATGCATCATTTAATACTATATTATTGAGTAGTTCTAATCCTATTTTAAATAGAATAACAGGAATTTTTACTGTAACAGCGAATACAACTATTTATACTGTTCTTACTTTATTTAACTGCACAGATTCTGCAGGTGTTCAAGGAGACCAAACAATCTATCTTGAAGATACTACATTAATTGTTGCTACTCGTGTAGCATAAACCTTTTCCATATATAGTATATATTATTTATGGAAAAGTTTACGGAAAAGTTTACGGAACAAGAAACTGATATAGAAAAAATGATTAAGAAAGAAAGGAAAACATGTGAGAAAGAATGCAAAAAAACATGTTCTGATAAACCAAAGAAAAAATTGATTATTCGCGAATCATTACCACCGCCAGAATCTATTCCCGTACTTCCAGCACAGCCCATTATTGAAAAAACTACCAAGAATCTTGAAGAAATGCCCCGATACAATGAAACATTCATTGAGGTTTTAGAGAGATTAGCCAAACTTATGTCGCAGCAAGGTGATTACATTCGTAGTAGAGCATATACAAAAGCAGCAGATACTATCAGAAATATCACAGAAGACATTACTAGTGTTTCACAGCTAGAAGGTAAGCCAAATATTGGCCCCATGATTAAAGAAAAGTTCACTGAGTATCTAGATACAGGAACCTTGCGACTATTTGAGCGTGAAAAAGATAAGCCAGAGTACATATTAAGTGAGATTTATGGTGTTGGTCCTAAGAAGGCAAAAGACCTTGTTGAAAAGGGTATTACTACTATTGCTCAACTTCGTGAGCGCCAAGATGAATTATTGAATGATGTTCAGAAAGCAGGTCTTAAATACTATGAGGATATTTTGGAACGTATTCCACGCAGTGAAATTGATGAATACAATAAGCTCTTTAAGACTACTTTTGATAAGTTTGCCACTCCAGAGTCGCAATATGAAATTGTAGGTAGCTATCGCCGTGGGGCACATACATCAGGTGATATTGATGCGATTGTTACATCAGATGATGCTACTATGTTTCCTAAGTTTATAGATGCTCTATTAGAAAAACAGGTGATTATTGAAGTGTTATCTCGCGGTAAAACTAAATGCCTGGTAATTGCTAGATTACCCAACCATAAGACGGCGCGTCGTGTGGATTTTATGTATACTTCTCAAGAAGAATATCCTTTTGCTGTGTTGTATTTTACAGGCAGTAAGACATTCAACACAGTGATGCGCGGGCATGCCCTTAAATTGGGCTTTTCTTTGAACGAACACGGCCTATATAAGAAGCAACCAGGTAAAGAAAAGGAGGAGAAAGTAGACCACGTATTTAAGGATGAGAAGGATATATTTGATTATTTGAAAATGGAATATAAAGAACCGGTTGAACGCATTGATGCTAGGTCATTGGTTATTCAAAACGGAGCGATTTTACCTACTGCAAAACCAGTTTTTTTAAAACACGCAACAACTCAGAAAATAAAAGAAGAGAAACCTGAAAAGAAGACACGTAAAGTTAAAGAACCGAAACAACCTAAAGAACCAAAACCACCTAAGTTACCCAAGTTGCCTACGGGTCCTAATGCACCGAAGCGCACATATAAAAAAAGAGAACCTAAAGATCCTAATAAACCCAAGAGAAAATACACTAGAAAACAAAAACCACCTGCTGAACCAGATAAAGAAATAGCTAAGGTTTTTTTAACTGCGCCTGTACCCGAGCCTGAGCCAGAAATAATACCAATAGTTCCTGTTATTCCTTTAGAAACTGAAACTACTGCAAAAATAGAGATAAAAACAAAGAAAAACAAAGAGCCAAAAAAAAGAATAACAAAGAAAAATAATGAAAAAATTGATATAGAAACGAACAAAGAAAAACCTGTAAAGATTCGCAAAATGTCTAATAAAACCGAGGCCAAAAAGCATATTAAATCCTTTAAAGAAAAAGGTATTACAGTTATTGAAGCTTTAACCGAGCAACAAGTAACAGATATTGTTGTTGTAGCCAATGATGCATATTATAATACAAAGAAGCCACTTCTCACCGATAATGAATATGATATTGTAAAGGAATATGCTGAAGAGAAATACCCAGATAATGAGACTATTAAACAAGTTGGTGCACCCATAGAGAAAAACAAGGTCGCATTACCTTATAATATGCCTTCTATGGATAAAATCAAACCTGATACAGGCGCTCTTACTAGTTGGATTGGTAAATACAAAGGTCCTTATGTATTATCTTGTAAATTAGATGGCGTAAGTGGCATGTATACTACAGAAGGTGATGAACCCAATCTTTATACTAGAGGCGATGGCACAGTAGGCCAAGACATCACACATATTTTACGTGTTTTAAAGCTCCCGGTTACGGACAAGAAGCTTGTTGTTCGTGGTGAGTTTATATTACCAAAGAAGGTATTTGATGAGAAGTACAAGGCCAAGTTTGCCAATCCTCGTAATTTAGTTTCTGGTATTATTAATAGTAAGACATTGGATGATAAAACCAAGGACTTACATTTTGTTGCTTACGAAATTATTCAACCCTTGATGAAACCCAGCGAGCAGATGACCCTATTGAAAAGCTTAGGTTATGAAGTTGTTCAGAATAAAACGGAGACAACGTTAACAAATGAAAGTTTGTCTGATTTATTGATTGATTGGCGCACTAATTACGAATACGAAATAGATGGCGTTATTGTAACCGATGATAATATGCATGCTAGAAAGGATGGTAATCCAGAATATGCATTTGCTTTCAAGATGGTAATTTCAGACCAAATGGCAGAGGCTAAGGTTGTTGATGTGATATGGAATGCTAGTAAGACAGGGTATTTGAAACCTCGTGTGCAAATAGAACCCATTAAATTAGGTGGTGTGACAATTGAATATGCAACAGGATTTAATGGTGCATTTATTGAATCCAATAAAATCGGTGTTGGTGCTGTGATTCAGATTATTCGTAGTGGTGATGTGATTCCACATATTAAATCTGTAACAACTCCTGCTGAACATGCGAAAATGCCTGATGTTAAATACCACTGGACAGATACGCATGTAGATATTATTTTGGATGATGTTGGTCAAGACACAGGTGTTCGCGAAAAGGAAATCACTGCGTTCTTTACAGGATTAAGTGTAGATGGTCTGTCTAGCGGGAATGTGAAACGTATTATAGCAGCTGGTTTTGATTCTGTGGCTAAGATTATTAAAATGTCTAAAACGGATTTTGAGACTGTGGAAGGATTCAAAGCAAAGATGATTGAAAAAGTATATACAAGCTTGCATGATAAGATAGACAATGCTAGTCTATTAGAGATAATGGCAGCATCTAATAAGTTTGGCCGTGGTATTGGAGAAAAGAAGATACGTCCTATTATGGATGAATACCCAGATATATTGACTCGTAGTGAAACCACTGAAAAGAAAATTACAATGTTGAAGGCGATTAAGGGTATTGGTAAAGAGAATGCCAATGCTTTTGTAGAGCATATTCCTGATTTTATGGCGTTCTTGAAAGAATGTGGTCTAGAGGGTAAATTAACAGGTCAAATAAAGCCTGTTTTAGAAAATAAGATGGTGGAGACGTTTGATACGAACCATGCATTATATCAAAAACATATTGTTATGACAAAGGTCCGTGATAAGACGATTATTGAAGGTCTTTCAAAAGTAGGTGGTATATTGGATGATTCAATCGGCAAAAATACGTTTGTTCTGGTTGTAAAATCAAAGGATGATGTGTCTAATAAAACGAAATATGCTACTGAACATAATATTCCTATTATGACACCAGAGGAGTTTATTGAAAAGTATTTGAAATAAAGGGAACCTTAAAGCTGCGCGGGTCGGTTTCGTTCCTTGTCCCTTTAATCCCTCCTATTTTATTGTAATTTTTTAATTAATATAAAAATTACAATATAATATGCTATTATGTACGGAACTATAGATAAACCATCTGTTTTTGAAGCCTATGTTTCATTGAATCAATTAGATTATATAGATGAACCAGAAGAAAATAATTATTGTAGTAATGCACGAAATATAGTTGGTTGTGTTTTAGCTGTTACATCAGCATATGGGCTAGTTTTTTATCTACTTTACTATAAAATCTAAAATGATTCATATTGTTACGAACTAGAATACGTGTAATAAAAAATATATATAATTTGTATATATATGACTACTAGATACTATATTCGGTTGACACTCCCTGACCAGTCAGATTTAGTCATATTTACTGGTTTTTTTTACGTAGATGATTCAACACATATTGTGCAGACATTTTATGATTCTACCAATCCTACAGTAAACATCCTCTCTACAGGTCACAATGGAGGGCCGAGTTATATGTATTATCCAGGATGGCTTTGTTTTGATGGAGGCGGTTGCAATATAACCAGCTTTCCATATTTATATGGAGCAACAACAGGGGATTACAATTTGTACGGTAACACAACTTCAAGTACAGGCAACAGTGTAGACCAATTACAAAACGTTACATATGAATTTAGCCTTACTCCATTTAGTGGATTTCCTTGTTTCAAGGAGGGAACCATGATTCTCACTGATAAGGGATACTGTCCCATCCAGGAGCTTCGCAAGGGTGATTTAATTGAGACATACAAACATGGTTTGAAACCAATTAATATGATTGGTAAGCGTCCATTATATCACGTATGTTCCGATGAGCGTATCAAGGACCAGCTCTATGTTTGCCGTGTGGACCAATATCCAGAATTAACGGAGGAGTTGGTAATAACAGGGTGTCACTCAATATTGGTAGATAATTATCTAGATGACGAGCAAATCTCTATGGTGAAAGAAACACTCGGTAAGTTATATCTTACTGATAGAAAGGCACGTCTCCCCGCTTGTGTTGACAAACGCACATCGGTATATGAGAAAAAAGGAACGTATACTATCTATCACATTGCTCTTGAACATGATGATTACTACATGAACTACGGTGTATATGCAAATGGACTTCTTGTAGAAACCTCATCAAAACGTTATTTGAAAGAGCTCTCAAATATGGAGCTGATTGAGTAATTATAAAAAATAGTTGAACACCACAATGTAATTAATGTAAATACATAATATAAAGCGATTATGTATTTTAATATTTTTTTAGTTTTTTTATTCGGTTTAGTAATAAAAACAGCAGGAACTGAAACATTTTGTCCAACCGTTTCTGAACATCGTGATATGAGGCAGGATAAAACTAAACTTCGCATTGTCCAATATAATGTAGAATGGTTATTTGTAGATTATTGCGCAACATCGGATTGTCCAGGTAATGGATGTGCATGGGCCAATCAAACCGAAGCAATAAATCATTTAAATCAGGTTGCCAAAGTCATCCAAGAACTAAACCCTGATATCATAAATCTATGTGAAGTAGAAGGCTGTGACGAATTAAATATGTTAGTAAAATCAACACAAAATACGGCATATTATCCCTATATGGTGAAGGGTAAAGACACAGGAACTGGGCAAAATGTCGGAATGTTAACTGTTGTAGACCCATTGGTCAGTCTATATAGAACAGAGGAACGTGTCATGTATCCTATTCCAGGTTCTATGTGTGGTTACACAGGCTTAACCACAGATACTGGTGTGAGTAAACATTATATTACAGAATTTCAAGTAAATAATATGCGATTTGCTATGATAGGTGCACATCTAATAGCCTTCCCAACAGATAAATTGCGTTGTGCTGAGCGTGAGGCTCAGGCCCAAGTTTTACAGAATGTTATTTATGGATATGTTGAGAAAGGGTATGAAATCATTTTTTTGGGTGATTTGAACGATTTTGATGCTGAAGTTTTAGATGCAAATAATAATAAACCAATATCTATGGTTCTAGATATATTAAAAGGAAGTGCTGGTATAAACTCAGGTAAATACAAATTGTTTAATATTGCTACCATTATTCCTCAAGAAAATCGGTTTACAGATTGGTATGATAAAAACACCGATTGTAATTCTACGTCAAATGAATTCTCAATGATAGACCATATATTGGTCACACCGCTTTTACAAGAAAAAATAGTGGGACAATTTATATATCATGATTATCCAGAATATTGCGACACGTTAAACTCAGACCATTATCCAGTTGTTTTAGATTTTTTGTTTTGATTTACCTGTTAATCTTCAAATACCTCTTATCCTCTGGCAACAAGCCATCAACAAACTTCTGCTCAAGCATGAGAACAGTACCTTTGCTCATCATCCATTCATGAACAGGAAATTTTACCCAACCCATAAAGATAAACTCGCGAGTATAAGTTTTGTCCTTGATATTAAGTTCAACTGTTATGATTGAACCTTTAACAGGATTCTCAACTTTAATGCAACGCTCCCCATTGTGCCACTCTTCTTCGCCAGTTGTTGGGCACTTACAAATTGCCGTCCGCTTAGAAGTACCCATGTAATACTCAGGATAACTCTCATTTTTATAAAAATGGGTCCAAAGTTTATCCATGTTCTTGGATGTGCTCTTACGAAACACAAAATCACCATGATTTTCTGCGTATTCAATACCGTTGGAATAATTTGGAAAATCAAAATGTTTTGAACCAACTGCATAAACATTCATTTCTGACGACATTATTGGTGCTGTTTTTCCAATCTTATTTTACCAAATAAAGTTTTCAATTTTTTACATCATTGCGCAAATGAACTATTCTAATGTATCGTATTCTATATCAATATTATCAATAATTATACGTTCGTATTGTTTCTTAATTATGTTAACTAAATAGAATAGAAATACGCTATATATTAGAATTGTTGCTAATGTTCGGTAGACGGTTTTTATTATATATATTGTATAATTGGCAATTAAAATGCCATTAATAAGTTTTACAGTAACACGAACAATAAAATAACGAGAAACTCCCACATGTTGAATGTCATGAATTATAACAATCCTATTCATATTTTCGCGACAAATTACGCAGGACTGGTTATTTTTAAACCAATTATAAAAGCATTCATTATGGACGACATATGAACAATTACATTGTTTAATTATGCTAGGATTATGTTTAATAATATTACTAATAGTTGTTGCTTTTGTTTTGCTATCTCCTAAATATTTTTCTAAACATATAATGCATTCATTAGTATCTTCGCTAGATGATGTATTGATTTCAGAACGGGCTATGTTTTCTTCCATATCATCTAACATATCATAACTAAGAATATTATTAAAAAACATTTTTATAATATTCGTATATTATTTTAGTTTATAATAAATATTTTTTTATGTAATACATAAACGGTCCAAAGGTATCATTGTTTTTTATATTATTATAACGTACCTTTACTAACTTTATAATATTAACATTATTTATAAATAACCAACCAATATAAATTATAAATAAAACAATTAATGCATAAAAATCCGTTATTTTATATTCCGTGTTTCTTAACCTCCATAGAGGAATTACTTTTATAAAAAAATTAATCGCGCAAAATAAAAATATATTTATTAATGAGTTTGAGAAATAAATCATAAGACATAACAATGCAACATTATCAATTAACCCAATAATTAATCCAATTTTTGGATTATATCTATTAAATCCCATTTCAAAAAATATATACCATATAAAAATCCAATAACTAAATACAAAATCAAAACGATTTACCATTATATTATATTATTATTACATAATATAATACTATTGTGTCAATTTCATAATTATTGTATTTTTAAATTAGAGTGATTTTTCATTATGTTTATGGAGCAGGTTTCAACTAATAATCCACCGTTCACATAAATACCGTAATTCATCTTTTCATCCGTATTTTCAAGGGCAATATGCCAAATATTATAAAGACCTTCTGAGTTCCATGGTTCAGTACGTTCATCTACACAAGCCATAAGACGATATTTGTTATCCGTAATATATATTTTTCCCAAGTGATTGATTGTTTCTTCTCTTTGCTTATCCGTTATTTCATCTACAAGAATAGAATGGCATCCTGTTATATATAAATCCTCTTTAAGTTCGGAATATGCTGAGGTTGAGCATTTATATAGACGGTTTTCAATGCGGTCTGATGTAGCGGGATTTTGAATATCTCCTTTTCCAATAAGCTCTACTTTTTTATAGCCATCACGAGTTGTTTTGACTAGGTCGCCTTTTTGTAATGTTTCTACAGGAACGTATTCTTCTTTTCCATAGGTTAATGTAAGAACTTTTGTTCCTTCTAAGAAACAAGGTGTTGATGGATATACATTAAATTGGTATGCGTTTGGGGCAAGTGGTAATAAATAGTATCCATTACCATAAACACCAGTAGGAACAGAGGTAGTATTATAACCAGTATTGTCATAGATACTTGCTATTCGCCACAATGTAGATTGAATTTGTCCAATATTTCCATAATAAATATCAGCCCCTATAGTGAAAGTACTTGCAGCACCAATACTATTAACTTGATTAATCGCATCATTGTAATTATTGTAATATACTAAAGGAACATTACCTACTGGTAAAGCGAATTCATTCATAGGACCCAATAGTAAACGTGGCTCTAATCCAGTATTTTGGGTCATATGTCTAACTCCTTCATTAAAAACAAATCCTGTGTTTGCAGTTATAGGGTAAGATGCTTCGTCAATGATAAACTCGCCATCGCTATCATTCAAATATGCTAAATAGGTGCTTTCAAATTTATTGGTTCCAACATCTATGTGTGGTAAAGTATCCCCTTTAATCCAACGCATAGGAATTTCAGATACATTAGAAAGGTCTAAACCGAATTGACTAAATATAGAATTACGAATAGTTTCTGTTACAGGGATAGTAAAATATACAACATTAGAATTGTTTAATTTGGATTTGGCATCCATAACAGTTTGGCTTTGAGTTAAATAAGCAAGTTCTTCGGTAGAGAAAACGTTAGAAAGGTGGGTTGTCATTTTATATATTATATATTGTCTTGACATATTCTTAACACAATATAAATAATTTAGTTAAGTAAGTCATAAACTTGAATACTTTTTAGATTTAGAACAAAAATCTCATCCTAATATATAAGGTTTATGTCTAAGTCAAGAAAACCAAACAACAAATCACGTAAAAACAAAACTTCCAAGATAATGGGTGGAGCAGGAACTCCAACTGCGGCTTCTGTTAGGAGGGAATCTCAAAAACTTCAATCAATAATGTCAACACCCCTTAATCCTGGATGGACAACTAATTGTACTTCAAGTACTTTATCTAGTGTAATGCCCAAGGCAATTACTGCTGCAAAGCAAGCTATAACATATGCCAACAACCATCGTGAAAACCCTAACGCTAGAGATTTAGCAGAGCTTAGAATTCAAGCAGCTGACTATTGGACTGCGCAATGCAATAAACGCAGAAATTGGCGAAAAGAAACTAACTTAGCTCCTAATCACGCGGCCAGAGATTGGTATGAACCAGGACCCACTATAATATGGAGACTTATGGATGTTAATGAATCTGCAAGAAGAAGAATGCGTCAACAAGTGTTTCCTGCTTTAAGAGAAAGAGTAAGAGACCTTGAACTAGAACCAAATGATGTTGAAAACGTAGTAAGAGGTAAGGAATACAGAAAGTCCAAAAGAAGATACGAACGAAGAGCACAAGGATTACCTTCTGCTTCACCTAGTTCCAAATAGGGGGCCACTGCTCCGCTTAAAAATCAGGTATCCCTGACAAAACCGTAATATTCTCAGGAAGTTCTGATGCGTTTATATATTTCATCACATCTTCTGCTAAATAAAGAGTCATCTGTATATTTTTATTTTCTATTGTGCATTGTTTTGTCCAGCGGTCTAATTTCAATATATCATTGAGACCAATGATTCGGCCAATAACACCACAATGTTTATCTGGTCTTTTTCCTGGTCTTCCGTTCGTATGTTTAATGCGCCATTCACAAGAAAGAGCATTTTTATGGTCGGGGAATCCGGTTAATAAAGCATATATTTCCCATCCACCGCCACGTCCATGAGTATATCTTGCGCCACCACAAATTTCTTCGTTATGTTGTCTTAGACGGCGTTTTGGATTATTGGTTGAGCCATTATAGGATAAATGTGAGTATTTAGGATTACGGTTACGAAGGATGTAACAATACCAGGGTCCACGGCCATCATCCAGGGTTTCTATCGGTTCTTGAATAATTATGTCGTCCATAGTATCAAATATAATAATAAATTTATTGGTGTATAATAAATTTATTCTATGAAAAATATGATGAAATTTGTAAGGAACCTGTAACTCCCGAAGTTTTGGAACGTAAGGAGGGGTCGCAGGGGTCAGAAACAACTACGTGGTTTCAACCTTATTGTGCGTAGCACAATTGAGGAACCTTGGTTCCCTGCTAATTTATTAGACATATATTGGCAAAGCATCTATATCCATAACTTCCTCACCTAGCTTCTTAGACAAAAACTGACTAAAAAAGGGAAATACCAACTGCTCTTGTGGAGTATGCTTATGAACAGTTCGTGCAATCATCTTATACAATTTAAAATTAGGATAACGCTCTTCACCGTTACGTTTATATAAAATATTCTTATCGTTATCGTCTAAACACCATCTATGAATTGTCTTTTGTAATTCATCAAATCTCTCAGGATGTTTATCGTCATCAATAATAAAATCATAAATAGAACATCCTAATCTAGATAAATCAAAACTATAATTAGGGTCAATACGGGGTTTTTTCTCATTAATGAAAGGCTCACAATTATATTGTGTTGCACCATCTCCACCCGGCGCAAAACTATCACTAAAAAATAATTGCCCTTTGAATTTATATGCGCTACGGCCGAAATCTATTATTTTAAATATTCTACCATAAGTGGGCACGCGATATGTTTTTTTATCGTATCGGTAATACAAATATTTTTTATCAGTATTCACATACATAATGTTGTTTGTATGAAGATCGTTATGTGTAAAATTAAATGCTTTCTGGTATGCAATTAACGTCATTATTACTTGCATTAATGCTGCAGCACCCATATCCTGATTTAATTTATCTTTAACAAATAATTCATCCATGGTGCCATCGCATTTCTCCAAGCAAATCAATTGAACAGGAAAATTATTTATAAACGCATATTCTGACTGTTCTTCATCATCGTCATCATAATTATCTGAACCATCAGAATCACTTCCCCAATCACTATCACTATTACTATTACTATTTTCATCGGAACCATCTTTATCTGAATCATCATCAACACTATAATTGGCTTCGCTATTGTTTGAACTATCTGATGAACTACTAGACGTAGAGTTATTTTCTTTCTCATAAACCAATTCATTGGATTCTGTTTGTTCACCAGATTCAGTAGAAGTAATAACGTCTAGGTCTTCTACACTAATTTCGTCGGATGCATCATCTATTTGTAATTTCTTTTTATTGCTGCGAGAGCCAAAATTAGCAAACTCATTGGGTGTATCAACAGATACTGTAAATAGTTTATTCATATTCTCTGTGAAATAATCGGATGAATTCAAATATTCTAAATCATCGGATATATTTGCTTTAAATTTTTCTTGGACACCTAAAAACGAGCCATAATAATCTACACCGTGTACAAAATCATGTTTATGGATTAATTTGGATGCTAAAAAACTAAAGAAATTATCAGTGTAAGATGTGTTGTTGTAATATGAAATTTTCTCAAGAGGTGTGGCCGACGAAAAAGGGTTGGGTAAAATATTCATTTTATCCATATCATCTTTGTATTTTCCAGTCATGTATCTTATAGGGTCAACAAGAGGTGAATATTTAATAAATACTGGTTTTTGTAATGTTTCTTGTGTTTCGCAATGAATAACCTTATTCATGTTGACAAAATGGTAATCATGGTTCAATGCGATTTTATTATAACTCTTCTCAGTTAAATCAAAGAAAAGAGAATATACAGGGTTATAGTTTTGAAAGTGATTGATTTGAAAAGGATTATAATTATACTCTAAATCTTCAGGGTTATGTTGATAATCTTTCTCTAAAGAACCCAAATCAATTGCTTTTTGTTTTACATAATGAATCGTGAATTTAGTGCTATCTAAATTACTCATTTTTGTATAAGTGGTTTATATATTTTAAAATTTGCTTTCTAAACTTATTATAACCATTGTCTATTTTAAATATTGGTTTAGAGATACTATTTTTTATATACGTGTATTCATATATTGATTCAGAATGACATTGGAATTAAAAAAATTTGATATGCGAAATATTACATTTAAACCTGACGAAAACAAGGGACCTGTTGTTGTATTAATCGGACGCCGTGACACAGGTAAGTCTTATTTAGTAAGAGATTTATTGTTTTATCATCAGGATGTTCCTATCGGCACTGTTATTTCGGGAACTGAGGCTGGTAATGGATTTTACTCTGCTCACGTTCCTAAATTATTTATTCATGAGGAATATAATAGTATATTAATTGAGAATGTATTACGCCGTCAAAAGATGGTATTAAAACAGGTAAACAAAGAGATAGAAATATATAAAAAGTCAACTATTGACCCAAGAGCATTTGTTATTTTAGACGATTGTTTATATGACCAGTCTTGGACTCGTGATAAACTTATGCGTCTCCTTTTCATGAACGGTAGACATTGGAAGATTATGTTGATAATTACTATGCAATATCCACTCGGTATCCCACCCAATCTTCGTACCAATATTGATTATGTGTTTATTTTAAGAGAGCCTTATTTTGCCAATAGAAAGCGTATTTGGGAAAACTATGCTAGTATGTTTCCTACATTAGAATCTTTCTGTGCAGTTATGGACCAAACCACCGAAAATTATGAATGTCTAGTAATTAACAATAATTCTAAGACCAATAAATTAAATGACCAGATTTTTTGGTATAAAGCCCAGGACCATCCTGATTTTAAGTTAGGGTCTAAGGAATTCTGGGAGATTTCTAAGAATATGGGGTCGGATGATGAAGATGAGGCATATGACCCTAGTAAATCTAAGAAGACGAAGGGACAGCAAATCAATGTAAAAAAGACCAAGTGGTAATTGGAACCTAAAAACTGCGCGGGTCGGTTCCCTTTTGAACCCTCCCTTGTTTTTGAGGATGAACATGTTGTTCATTCTCAAAACTTTTTTTTTATTTCGTCAGGTATTTTATTTTTTGTTTTTCTTTTCTATTCTGTCTCATCACTATCATCAGATTCATAATCATGTTCTTCTTGATGTTCGTTTTCTTCTTCTCCATCTTCTTCATCTTCATCTTCATATTCATCTTCATCTTCACTTTCTTCTCCTTCATCTTCACTATTTTGTTGAGGAGTTGTTTGTTCTGCATCTACTGTTGGTAATATTTCAGCGCCAGTAGTCTCAACAAAATTAAGGTTTGAAGCATCTACAGGACCTGGTAGAGTTCCTATACTATCATCACTAGATTCAGAGTCTTCGGTTGAAGTTCCAGCTACACCCTGAGGACCGGTGTACCCTGTGTAACCAGTTGAACCAGTAGCACCTGTATTACTTGAAAAACCAGCAACACCTTGAGGACCAGTATAACCAGTAGCACCTGTATTGCTTGAAAAACCAGCTATACCTTGAGGACCGGTGTACCCTGTGTAACCAGTTGAACCAGTTTCTCCTGTTGAACCAGTTGAACCTGTTGCACCTTGAGGACCAGTATAACCTGTATAACCAGTTGAACCTTCTGAAGGGTCTATGTTATTAACAAAGTCATTTCCAACATAGGCTCTAAGTCGCCCAACTACTCTAACCAAAGGAATATCAACATTATCCCTTTCAATAAACTCTACATGAGAATCTTGGTAATTATTACCGCATTTAATCCTCTCAAATTTTATATGTTCGTCTATTAAAAATGCTTCCCTTTTTTTATTATCAGGTTTCCTATAACACCTTCTACCAAAACGAGGATTAAACATATAAAATCTACGCAGTAGCATGTTTAATTCACAATCCGCATTTTCTTTCTCTGCATTATCAAGACTATACAATTTAGCAAAATGTAAAGCCAAATAGGGTCTCATTATTTCAACGAGTCTAGATATAGGAAAACTACTATGAATATCTAAACGGTTTGTGTATTTATTATCTCCTAACATACTTATTGCCTCTATATACAAATCATTTATATGTGTGCTCATAAGGTAATGCTCTAGGTATTTTTTACGAATAATAACTTCATTATCACGTTTAAACTTTGTTAGATTAAAGTTGCATAAAAAATAATTATGAAACAAATTAGACAATATAAAATTGCCTCGTTTCATAAAAAAGTAAATATGATACAATGTTGATTTATCAAATGGCAAATTATTGTAGGGATTCTTAGGAGGCAATGGAGTAGAAAACATATATGGTGAATTTGTTAATGCTCCTTCTATGATATTTTTTAAATCTAGTACAGTAAATAAATACTTGTTATTGTTTTGCAAAATAGTAACCACATTATGTTGTGATTCACCAATAGGAGTTAAAATCAAATCGTTTTGAATAAGGAGTTTTGCCTTTCTCCATTTATATCTATAAACTGCTCTACTCAATGCCCAATAATGGCGTTGTATTTTGCAAAATCTACTAATAAATTCATTTCTCTGGTTAGCAGTCATAAAGATATTATCAATAGTTTTCTTAAAATATGAAAACTTTGATTGTATAGAATAATCAATAGTACCTACTGCAAACATGAACAATAAGATTTTCATTAACCTATTTGTCATGTCACAATCAACAGGTATATTTAGACTTGGTTTACATTCATAATTATGCGCGACCCCATGAAAGTCATTTTTCATATTTTTGGATTTGATATGTGTGGGGAAATTATATAGTTCATCCGTCTCACTATTAGCTTTATGAGCTATCTGAGAAAAGGTGTGCATAGTAACCTAAAGATATAAACGATAAAGGGTTTATATCTTTTTTAATATTATTTAGAGACCATTATAACATTAGACATTGTTTTCTCCAAGAGCTTCTCTTGCCTTCTTAGCAAGTAACTCATTGTGAAGTTTGGTAGATTCAACATCAGCAACTTCACGCTCATCAAAGTTGACGGTTTCTTTCACACCAATCAAATTACCATCGTCATCAATGGTTTGCGTCAATACATTTCCGCTCTTCTTAGCAAGCTTAATATTTTCCTCAATTGCCTTACGCTTAGTCTCCATAACACGCTTATCAAATTCCTCCTTGGCAAGAGTCTCATTCTTAATCTTCTCGTTGTGGAGTTGGTTCAACTCCTCCTCCAAGAACTCTACCTTACCAGTCTTGTACGCATCAGGGTCCCAAGGAATCCAAATACCAACAGGACCAACAAAGATATCGTGATTTGGGTCGTGCTTACGCAATGACTTGCACTTATTTTCTGCCTCTTCTTGTGTTGAGAAAACTCCACGCACCTTTAGGCCACGTACGTTTGTCTGGAAAGCATGCTCACGATTAAACTGCTCATTGAACTTCTCCTCATGCTTATCTACAAAGTTCTTGTAGTCGTCCTCTACACCAACACTCTTGATTTTATCACCCTCCTCTTTAATAAAGTCGTTAAAATCAGTAATAACATCGTCTACTTTTAAATTGTATTTAAAAGAGAGAAATTGAATAAAATCTTGGTATCTCTCCATAGATTTAGCAAAATCCCAGTTTTTAACGAAAGAGTTGAACAACAACACCTCGCGCTTTTTAAGAATCTTCTCAGGAGATACGAACGACATACAACAGAACTTTTGTCCAGCAATAGGTTGGTCTTCATCGCACAAATCAACATATTTAGGATTTTTTTGACCATCTGGTAAAGTCTTCTTTTCAAATGCCGACATCTTTAGCAATATATAGGATTTTTATTGAAATAGTGTTTAAGTGTTTTGCCAAGATATAATATTATTTATTTTAGGAATAATTAATACTAAAAATTATTTTGTTTGATTATATTATATAACCAGAATGAGTGGTATGTTTGATTTCAACGAGCTTGTTAAACGTGCTATCAAGTACTTAATTGAAGGTTTAGCCGTCGCGGTTGTAGCCTTATTGATTCCCAAGAAACCCCTCAATGTTGAGGAGATTGTCATCATTGCTCTTACAGCTGCCGCTGTATTCAGCATCCTTGACGTCTTCATCCCTGCTGCAGGACAGAGCAGCAGAACTGGCCTCGGATTTATAGCGGGTGCCAATTTAGGAGGTGGCCTTAAAATGGCTATGTAAATGCAGCCAATAAAATAGTTTAAAATTCCTATCAAAAATACTATAGGAGGGGGTCTTCCGTATTTCTGCGCCAGGATTTTATATGATTCTCAGTGAATCTCATAAAAAATTGAATATAATAGTTACATATAAAAAAGCATTCAAATCCTTTTAAAAGTAAAAAAGGATGTCCTACACAAACGCAGTACTTGCACAATTTTGCAAAGAAAATAGGGTTATCTTAACAAAAGATTACACTAAAATTATAGTAAATTCTAACACAGATATTGAAGGAAAGTGTTCTACAGAAACATGCGATGGAACATTTATAAAACAATTTAGAACACTTGTAAGGAGTAAAAATATATATTGCAAACAATGCAATAAAAATGAAAAACAAACCAGAATGCAAGAAATTTGTTTACAGAAGAATTTAACCGTTTATGATAATGAACTTTTCAGAAGATTCAGTTCAGAAAAGAATCTTGTACTACGAAAAGATTATAGTAACATCAATGTAAACAGTAATACTATTATTGAAGGAATATGCACATTTGAAAATTGTAATGAACCATACAACAAACGATTTGCGGCTATGTATTTATACAGTATATATTGTAAAAAATGCAGCAAAATAAATTCAAAAAATAAATACAGAGAAACCTGTCTTGAGAAATATGGTGTTGAAAATTCATTTCAAACAACGGATTTTAGAGAAAAGTCTAAGAAAACATGTTTGGAAAAATATGGTGTTGAAAATGCCAAACAATCAAAAGAAGTTCAAGAAAAATATAAAAAAACATGTCTAGAGAAATATGGATTTGAAAATTCATTTCAAAATGAAGAAATAAAGAAAAAATCTAAAGAGACATGTTTAGAAAATTATGGAGTTGAATATGGTATGCAAAATAGTACAATACGTGAAAAACAAAAAACAACTTGTCTAGAAAAATATGGTTGCGAAAACGTTTTACAGAATGAAGGTATTAAACAGAAAATAAAAGAAACTTGTCTAGAAAAATATGGTTTCGAAAGTGCTTTTCAAAATAAAGATGTTCAAGAAAAACAAAAGAACACATGTCTAGAAAAATATGGTTGTGAAAATGTATTTCAAAATGAAGAAATAAAAGAAAAAAGTAGAGAAACTATGTTAGAAAAGTATGGTTGTGAAAACCCAAATCAATGCGATGAAATAAAGGCAAGGATGAGAATAACAACAAAAGAAAGGTATGGAACAGAATATGCCTCACAAAGTGAAGAAGTAAAACAAAAAGTAAAAAATACATGTCTAGAACACTTCGGTGTAGAATATTCATTGCAATCAAAAGAAGTACGTAAAAAAGGAATAGAAACAAACATAAAAAAGTATGGTGCTAGACATCCAATGCAAAATGCCGAATTCTCTGAAAAAATATCAAAAACAGCATATGCAATAAAAGTCTACACTATGCCTTCTGGTAAATTAATGTCAATACAGGGATTTGAGAACTTTTGTCTAGACGATTTATTGAATAAAGAAAATATAGATGAAAACGATATTATTAATGAAAGAACTAAAGTTCCAGAATTATGGTATGAAGACTACAAAGGCGAATCAAAAAGACATTATGTAGATTTCTATATCCCTTCTCAAAATCGGTGTATTGAAGTAAAATCCACATGGACGTATGAAAAGAATAAAGAAAAAGTTCTTATGAAACAACGAGCTGCTAAAGAATTGGGTATGAAATATGAAATACGAATTTATGATTCAGATGGTTCAATAATTGAAACCTTGAATTGATTTGTGCCTAGTCATAAAATAAGGTGGGTTAAATCATTGCGTTAATTCATTACCTTCTTCTGCTTTCATAATCTTATCCTTACGTTTCAAATAAGCACGGTGACGATATTCCTTAAGTTTATCAGGGTTCTCTGTTTTTAGACGGTTCAAATATTGTTTGGCGTTTTCCTTAACCTTGTCTTTATTCTGTTCATAATACCTTTTATGACGGTCATTATTCGTATACTTTTCTAATTGTTTTTTGAGATTATCTACGATTTCTGTTAATACTGAATTTTCTTGTCTAAGTTTGTTTATGGTGGCATCTTTTTGCAGTAATTGAGCGTCTCTAATGTCCATGATATAAACATTCTTCCTAAATAATTTTTAAGGATTTAACGTAAAAATTATTACTTATTTTTTATAGGTTTTTCTTCGTGTTTTACTTTTGTTTCTTTTTGATTTTTTCATACCACCTTTTCCTGTAGAAGTTGCTTGTTGTGCTGAGTCAGTTGTTATTTTTTCTCCATTTACGCACCTTTTATAATATTTTTTATATTCATCCCAAAAAGTTTTTGTTTCAATCGCCATGAATGCAGAACCAACCGCAATAATAGCAGCTCTGCTAGTAGTTTCTTGCCAAAAATCTAATTCGTTGTTACCATCAATTGCACGTTGTGCAGCTACTGATGCTCCTGCAGCAACCGCACTTGTTGCCACGTTTACTGCTGCTATAACTGCTAAAGTTTTTAAATGACACGCTGCGTTAAATTTTACACCACCGAGCCTTTTTTTGCTAGCACTAGGACTAGGACTACGACTACGACCGCTAGTACTAGTACCACTATTAAGATGGTTCAATATAATTTCTTGTGTTGCTTCATCTGGGCAAGAAGAAAAAACACCAGGAGGTATAGATTCAATATCACTTTTTTCTTTCATTCTTTTTAGCGCCTTTTTTTTTAATTCTTCTAAAAATGGTAGTTTAACACACGTTTCATTGTCCATTCTTTTTACTAAATCTATAAATTAACTATATATTTTTAGACAGAGGGGAAATATTCCCAATCTAAATCATTACATACTTTCTTCCATATCATATCCTGTTCTAATTGTTTTTCACGATCCTTCATCATTGGAATGTATGGCAAATATTGTGTTTGGTCCAATAAAACACATAATTGATGTAAAGTATACGTATAATTAAAGAAATTCGTGCGATTTGCGGGGCAGTGGACTGCCCATGGTTTTTGAATTTCAATAAACAAAACACACAACGTCTCATGTAATTCTTCATTCATAATAGGTGGTTTAATACCAAATAATGAATTAATATATTGAATATGCTCAAAATATTTATTAAAACCCAGCTTTCTAAGGATATCCCTCATTTTATCATAATTAATAAGTGACATATCTTTGATGCGTTCTTTCTTAATTCTTGCCTTAATTGCATTAATAACCTCTTCTGGTATCTGCGTTGTTTCTTTAGCCTGAAATTGCGATAGAATCTCCTTAAAATGATTCAACCGAATATATGCGGTATAAGAAACCTCATTGGGTGGCTCTTTATTTGTGGGTTTAGAACTATCTACAATATATGTAATAAATTTACCACACCCCTGATTATTACAAATCAATATTCCCTCTTCATCTTGAGGTATCATCTCACCAATATTGCATATTTCACATAAATCGGAGGTAATAATGAAATTTTGAATATTGGGTAATTCGCTACCTACGTTTCTCCAATAATTTTGATAGGCCTTTTTAGATTGAGCATATTTATCACTTTGTGGATTAGCAGCTTCACTACTGGTTGATTTAATCTTAAAAAATGAATTTACCACATTTGAATTCTGATTAGTGGCTACACCGCTAGATATCTGTTGCTTTTGCTCAAAGTAATGAAATATGTATTTAGAATTGTCTAATAAATAACGTTTCTTTTCACCTTTTAATAATTTAAGTTCTGCCCGTAAATACAGGATTTTATCGCGTATATCCAGGTATTGTTCTATTTGACATTCATGTAGAGTTTTAACCTTCTCTTTTAGTGTCTTTATTTCGCTCTCAATATCAGGTATTTGTTTGAGTTCTAAATCACGAAAATGTTCTAACAATTCATTGTGTTTCTCATCTATTGTATTTGCTTGTTGTTTCTGCAACATTTTCGTATTTTTATTTGAGTTCATTTATAGATAAAATACTGACGTGTTTTTATGTAGGTTTTATTTTCTGAATATATTTTAATAGAATACTTTAGTTATAACATGGTTAATGTTACATTTGAAAATAATTATGATGCATTGTTCATGTTAATCATGATTTTTATACATGATTTCTTACATGATTTTAATATAGTTAATTTTTCAGAAAGATTATCTACTATACGTGGGATAATAGCCGATTTTACAGCAATAGCTAGTGGCGAAATGCCTTTGCGTCCAATAGCTGCTGAAGATGCCGATATTGAAGGAGAGGGTGATGAAGAACAAGAAGAAGAGGATTTAGGTGCTTTCTTTTTACCTGATGTAACTCCGCCTGGTTCACCTAGGCGTGAAGTTGCTGAACCTGAACCAGTAGCGCCACCCCCTCCTCTTGCTGCTGCCCGTGGACGTACTACCCGTGGACGTACTGCTGCTGAGCCTCCTGCTGCTCCTGCCCGTACTGGTACCAGAGGTACTGGCGCAAGACGTACTGGTGGCAGCAGTGACATTCCTATATTAAGTAACGCAAGCATGTATCAAGGGTTTGGACCTGGAGAAACTGTAGAACTATTTAAATATTGGGCTAAAAAAGAAGGAAAAAATATAAATAATTTTTTACCAACAGACAAATTAAATGTGTTTCATGTTAAAATTATTCAAGAAGTAATTAAAATAATTGATGAAAGTCAACTATATGTTCTTGGGTTTATGGGACATAATACAAAACAAAAAGGTGGCAAACACGGGTCAACAACTGTTCAAACCAGAGGTCATGATGGTTTTGTAACAAAAGATGATTTGTTTGAAAAAGAAGGGCTAGACCGAGCCACGACATTTAACCCAAAAGCACACATTAAACGAAATCCTTTGCAAATAAAAATTGTTGGTAAATATGATAAACATCATGATTATGTTAAAAATGGTTATGATACTGCTATTGAAAAAACGGATGGTAAAACAAAAGAATATTTTATGTTTATGAAAAATTTGTTTTTATGTTATGAAGATACAGATAAAAATCCTTATGAAACATTTACTAACGTTCATATAAAAAATGCTTTGTTTATGTATTTGTTAAATGAGAACAACAACCTATTTAATAAATCAAATCCATATAAACTATTAAAATCATTAGAAACTCATTATAGAGGGTATTTTGAAAACGAACGTTCAACAATTAAATTTACAGATAAAAAGAAGTTCAGAGGGGGTGACCCGAACGTTTTTTTAGCTAATGTTAAACGCGATTTTGATAAATTCATACCATTTGTTAATGATCCAGCAAAACCTGCGACGGATTTATTTAGAATTATAGAACAAACTACGGATGAAGAAATAGATAGAATTAAAAGTTTTATTGATAGAGATGTTACTGACCCATTATCTGATGACGCTGAATTAAAAGCGATTTTACATACTGGTTCAGAGAATTATAAAAAAGTTTACAATGACACAATAAAAGAGTATACAGCTTATAAGGGAAGTCGCAGTGGAAGCAGAATAGCGATTGATAAAAAAAAGGCTTTTTTATCCAATGCGAAAGATTTAATAGTTTATATTTGTAATAGCGTAACAACTCATAATGCAGCTTTATCTGCATCAGCAGCGGCCGAAGCAGCTAGAGCTGCTTCAGGTAGCTTGACACAACCTCAAAAAGATAACGTTGGAATGATTTCTATAATAGTAGCAGAAGGAGGAAAACAACATATTATTGGTAGAAATATTGATTTTAGGTTAGTAGATAATGAAGCTAGATTTAATGCAGCTTATAACAACAATAGTGTTTTACGAACTGAATGCAAAATTATAGATAGTGTAGTAAAGAAAAGAGAAGTGCCAGGTACAATTGATAAAGCAATAAAAAATGCTTTTATTAACTACGCAGAGACCAATTTTCCTAATAGAATATTAAAAACAGCTCAGCAAATGAAAACATTGATTATTGCAAAAAGAAGCAGGAAAAATATTTCAACAATTAATAACGCAACAACAAAATCATTAGACCTTTTACGTATTGATATATCAGAACGCACATGTCCTTTAAGTTCTATAACTGATGCTCAAGGAAGTTTTGGAAGTTGCGTATCAGATGTTTCAAGAGATAGAAAAGAATATCATCCTATGGATTTTAAAATAACTAATAGTGATGAAACTATTTATTATGAAGGCAAAACATCATTCTCTCAAAGAGGCAGTGATATTAATTCTACTGTTTCATTTTCTGCAAGAGTAGGGGATTTTGTTTTAGAACCTTCAATAATGGAATTAAGTATAGTTGATGGTAAACAATTCGTAGAACTATCTGCTAATACGACAATAGCTAAAGTAATGACAAAAATAGTAAGTATATGGACTAGATTGTTTGGCGAACGACCCGAAGTTATTAATGATAGACGAATGTGGCAAGAATTAATAAGTACACCAGTTATTTTTGCGGATTTAATTTCATGTAGTGCTATTAAAAGCGTAGGTGATTTATTTCAGGAAATAAACTCTGTTGCTAAAGATGGAGGATATTTAACAGCATCTGGAGCTCGTTGTCCTCAATGCATTCCATCTACATATTTTAATAATGTTTTCCGTATAGGAGCAAATGGTGACCAACCATCTGGTGTAAGAGCTGGATTTATATTATTAAAAGCTACACCTGGTAGTCTTATTCCTGACGCAATGGCTGGATATTTATCTGTTAATAAAGATAGAGATAACCCTCAATTTAATGATGGTTCTTTTGTGATAGTCACTGCCAATAATGCAGTTAGAGGGGGCGGTAGTAGAAAATTAAGTAGAAAGGTTTCTAGTAGGAAAACTCGTAAATACTATTAAAACGGTGTATTGATAAAATATATATGTCATCGTCACAAAAAGTAGAAATATCTAGTGATTTTCCCAATAATATTAAATTAGAGAAAGCATCGTTACGTAAAATGTTATTTATTATGAATGCTTTAGACCAGGGATGGAGTATTAAAAAATCCAATGATTCTTATATTTTTACGAAGAAGCATGAGAACCGTAGAGAAATATTCCAGGAGAATTATTTAGAGGATTTTTTGTTTAGTAATTTCTCAACGGACCCTTTTGAAATGAGTAAAAAACATGATTAATAAATACTTTTTAAAAAAGTATTTAATAACAATTCAATAAAAATATATTGCTATTAAATTTAGGAAAAATTACAATACCAATGTTTGTAATTCATATTTATTTTTTCTGTAGTTAATATGTGCAGACTTTTAGTGCATATTTACATTGTTTCATTAATTAATACATATTTAATTATTAATTAATTGTTTTCTCCCAAAATTATTTTCTTTGAGGATAGTATAAGGAAATTATTCCAAAATGGCTGGTGGACTTATGCAACTCGTCGCCTATGGCGCCCAAGACGTGTTCCTTACCGGAACCCCCGAGATTACTTTCTGGAAGGTGTCTTACAGACGCCACACCAACTTTGCTATGGAATCCATTGAGCAAACCTTCTCCGGCCAAGCCGATTTCGGTCGCCGTGTAACCTGCACTATCAGCCGCAATGGCGATCTTGCCTACCGCACATACCTCCAAGTTACTCTCCCTGAGATTAACCAAAGCTTGTACACTGGCGCTGCCGCCGCCAACAAGGGTGTCTATGCCCGTTGGTTAGACTACATTGGTGAGCAAATGATTGCCCAAGTTGAGGTTGAGATTGGTGGCCAACGCATTGACCGCCAATACGGTGACTGGATGCACATCTGGAACCAACT
>Ga0114979_10000389_pt1 | contig 29165 bp, 26 predicted proteins | sample S_140625_EF_Meta_FD_87315 | JGI IMG/M metagenome (GOLD analysis project Ga0114979, IMG submission 87315) | Freshwater microbial communities from Lake Simoncouche, Canada to study carbon cycling - S_140625_EF_MetaG | ecosystem: Environmental > Aquatic > Freshwater > Lake | place: Lake...
CCCGCGAGGTGTTTTGCAGTTTCCCTGATCAAGTCATCGTAGTCCGCCTGACTGCAGACCATCCCGGCAGCCTAAGCTTTCGGGCGAGCACCGATAGCCTGGTCCGCCATTCCAGCGATACCTCCGGTGACGACACCCTCGTCCTACGCGCAAAAGCCCCTGCTCATATGGAGCCCAGCTATCGTAAAGCCGCTAATCCGGTAAGTTACGATGAGGGCGAGAATCCCGAGGGGATGCGGGCCGAATTGCGCGTGCGCGTGCGCGCGACCGGTGGCAAGACGAGCGCGGAAAACGCCGGCATCAAAGTCACCGGCGCCGACTCCGCCATCCTCTTAATCTCCGCCGGCACCAGTTTCAACGGGCCAGACAAATCCCCCGGACGCGAGGGCCGAGACGAACACGCTGAAGCCACGATCCCCCTCGAACAAGCCTCAGCGCGGTCTGCGGATGAATTGCTTCAACGCCATCTGGCAGACCATCAAGAGCTCTTCCGGCGCGTTAGCCTAGATCTGGGAGTCTCCTCGACCGCAGCGGCACTCACCACCGACGCCCGCCTCGCCCGTTTCCGTGACGGCCAAGCCGATCCCCAACTCGCCACCTTGCTCTTTAACTTCGGCCGCTACCTCCTCATCGCCAGCTCCCGCCCGGGCGGCGTGCCCGCCAATCTCCAAGGCATCTGGAACGATGCCCTCCGTCCACCTTGGTCCTCCAACTGGACGCTCAACATTAACACCGAGATGAACTACTGGCCAGCCGAGGTCACCAATCTCGCCGAATGCCACGAACCCCTGTTCGCCTTGATAGAGAAGCTGGCCGTTAACGGTCAGGAAACCGCTCGCATTAACTACGGCGCCAACGGCTGGGTTTGCCATCACAACACCGACCTCTGGGCCCAGACCGGCCCCGTCGGCGATTACGGCAACGGCGACCCTCGTTGGGCGAATTGGCAAATGAGCGCCGGTTGGCTCAGCCAGCACCTTTGGGAACACTACGCATTTGGTCGCGACCTTGAATTTCTTCGCAACCGCTCCTGGCCAATTATGCAGGGCGCCGCCGAGTTTTGCCTCGATTGGCTGGTCGAGGATGGCCACGGCCACCTTGTCACCGCCCCCGGCACCTCCCCTGAACTCAACTTCAAGACCGCAGACGGACAGAGCGCCAGCGTCGCCATCGCCCCCACCATGGACATGGCCATCATCTGGGACTTGTTCACCAACGTGCTCGAGGCCGCGCACGACTTGAATATCGACAACGCCTTTACCGGCCGCGTCGCCGCCGCCCGCGCTCGCCTCCTGCCGCCCAGCCCCGGCTCGCGCGGCCAACTCCGCGAGTGGGCCCACGATCCGATGGAGGAAGACGTGCACCACCGCCACGTTTCCCATCTCTTCGGCGTTTACCCCGGACGCCAGCTCACCGCCGATCAGCCCCAACTCTTTGACGCGGCCCGGCGCTCGCTAGAAATACGCGGTGACGACGGCACCGGCTGGTCGCTAGGCTGGAAACTCAATCTTTGGGCCCGTTTTCTCGACGGCGAACACGCCTATGTTTTTGTGAAGAATCTTCTTCGCCCCGTTTTCGACGCGAAAGAGACCAAGGTCACTGGCGGCGGAGTCTACCCAAACCTGTTCGACGCCCACCCGCCTTTCCAAATCGACGGCAATTTCGCCTACACCGCCGGTATAGCGGAACTTCTCCTTCAGAGTCATCGCGGTGAGCTCCACCTCCTGCCCGCTCTTCCCTCCGCATGGCCAGATGGCTCCGTCCGCGGTCTGCGCGCCCGGGGCGGCTTCGAGGTCGATCTCACGTGGAAAGCCGGAAAGCTGGAGAACGCAGTGATTCGCAGTCTCGCCGGTTCACCCCTTCGCGTCCGACTTGGTGAGCGCGCGCTTGAGCTTGGCTTGGAACGCAACCGCGCTATCTACCTCGACTCCGCTCGATTTTCCGTTTCGCCCTGATCACCGTATCCCGTCTTTTTCATGCATTATCGCACCCTCGGCGCCACCGGCGTCAAAGTCTCCGCCCTCGCTTACGGCGGTTCCTCCCTCGGCTCCGCCTTCCGCGCCATCAATGAGACGGAGGGCATCCGGTCCGTCCACCTCGCCCTCGATCACGGCATCAACCTGATCGACACCGCCCCCTACTACGGCGCCACCACCGCCGAGACGGTCCTAGGCAAAGCGCTCAAGACCGTCGCCCGCGACCGCTACATTCTCGCCACTAAAGTCGCACGTTACGGCCCGGACCTTGCTGACTTCGACTTCTCTGCCGCCCGCGTGACCCGCAGTGTGGACGAGAGCCTCGCCCGCCTCGGTGTTGATTACGTCGATTTCATCCAGGTTCACGATATGGAGTTCGGAAATCTTGACCAAATCGTTAACGAGACCATCCCCGCCCTCCGTGCCGTCCAGGCCGCCGGCAAGGCCCGCTTCGTCGGCATCTCTTGCCTGCCGGTTCGCCTTTTCCGCCATGTCCTCGACCGCGTAGTCGTAGATCAAATTCAGAGCTATTGCCACTATTGCCTGAACGACACCGCCCTCGCCGACCTACTCCCTTACTTCCAAACTAAGGGCGTTGGTATCTTCAATTCCGCCCCACTCGCCATGCGTCTGCTAAGCACCGAAGGCCCGCCCGCCTGGCATCCCGCCCCAGGTGCCTTACGCACCGCCTGCGCCCAGGCCGCCGCTCTGTGCCACTCCCGTGGCACCGATCTCGGTAAACTCGCGCTCCAGTTCGCGATGGCGAATCCCGAAATCCATACCCACATCGTCGGCACCGCCAGCCCCGCCCGCGTCATGCAAAACCTCGCCGACGCCGCCGCGCCCCTCGACCAAGAACTGCTCGCCGAGGTGCTCGGCATCCTCGCGCCCGTCCACAACCTGACTTGGTCCTCCGGTCGCCCCGAAAACAACTGAGCCCCATGCAAACCCTCCTGATCGACGCCCCCGGCCAGTTTTCTTACGGCGAGAAAAACCCGCCCGTGCCCGCCCCCGGCGAGGTCCTGTTGAAGGTGCGGCGCCTAGGCTTCTGCGGGTCCGACCTGTCCACGTTCCGAGGCGGTAATCCCTTGGTCACCTATCCACGAATTCCCGGCCACGAAATCGCCGCCACCATCGCGGCCGTTACCCTTGGCGTGCCGCCCGAATACGCCGTTGGTCAGGACGTCACCGTGCTGCCCTACACGACCTGCGGAAAATGCAGCTCGTGCCGCCAAAAACGCTACAACGCCTGCCGCCACAATCAAACCCTCGGCGTGCAGCAGGACGGCGCCTTCACCGAATCCATCACCGTCCCTTGGGAAAAACTCGTGCCTGCATGCGGCCTAGGCCTGCGCGAACTTGCCCTGGTGGAGCCCCTCGCCGTCGGTTTTCACGCCGTTTCCCGTGGACGAGTCTCCTCTACCGACAACGTCGTGGTCTTTGGCTGTGGCATGATCGGACTCGGCGCCATTGCCGCCGCCGGCCTGCATCGCGGCGCCACCGTGATCGCCGTGGACCTCGAGGACGCCAAACTAGCCGTGGCCAAAAAAGCGGGCGCTACCCACGTTATCAATTCCCGCACCGAGAACCTCCATGAACGCCTTCAGGCCCTAACTGACGGCAATGGACCCGACGTCGCCATCGAGGCCGTCGGCCACCCTGCCACCTTCACCGCCGCCGTGGACGAGGTCTGTTTCGCTGGTCGCGTGGTTTACATCGGCTACGCCAAGGCCCCCGTCGCCTACGAAACGAAATACTTCGTCATGAAGGAGCTCGATATCCTCGGCTCGCGCAATTCCACGCCACAGGACTTCCGCGATGTCATTGCCATGCTCGCCTCGGGTCGCTACCCGATCGAAGACACCGTGACCCGCACCGTCGCCTTTGCCGAAGCCGGTCAGGCCCTCGCCGACTGGTCAGCCAACCCCGCCGTGATCACGAAAATCCACGTGGAGATGTGAACCGCCAAAAATTTTAGTTCCCGAGCTCCCATGCCCGTTATCGACGCCCATCATCATTTCTGGAGCTACAACGCCGTTGATTACGGCTGGATTCCCGACACCTGGAGCGCCCTGCGCCGCGACTACCTCCCACCCGATCTCGCGCGCGAAATCGCCTCTGCCGGTGTAGATGGTGTCATTTCCGTTCAGGCCCGCCAATCCTTGGAGGAGACCGCTTGGTTGCTGGATTTTGCCGCGTGTCACGCGTTTGTCCGAGGCGTGGTTGGCTGGGCGCCGTTGATCGCCGCCAATCTTTCTGTTCACCTCGACCATCTTGCCACGCATCCCGCCGCGGCCAAACTCCGCGCCTTTCGCCATGTGCTCCAAGCCGAGCCCGACGACGCCTACATGTTGCGCGACGACTTTAATCGCGGCGTTACTGAACTCACCCGGCGCGGCTACGCCTACGACATCCTGATCCTCGAACGCCACTTGCCGCAGGCCATCGCCTTTGTAGACCGCCACCCCGACGCCACCTTTGTGCTCGATCACATCGCCAAGCCCCGCATCGCCGCCAGCGAACTCGAACCCTGGGCCCAAAATATCCGCGAAATCGCCCGCCGACCTAACGTAGCCTGCAAGCTTTCGGGGATGGTGACCGAAGCCGACATCAACACTTGGACACCCGCTCAACTCCAACCCTACTTTGACGTGGTGTTGGACGCCTTTGGCCCCACGCGCCTGCTCTACGGTTCCGATTGGCCTGTCTGTCTCGCCGGCGTCGGCTATGCCCGTTGGAAAGAGGTAATTGAAACCGCATTAACTCCGCTCTCGAACACGGAAAAACACGCCATATTGGGCGGTAATGCTCTGCGCATTTATAAGATAACATAAATCCACCCCAGCGTATAAGACACCTCTGCCACCGCACGTATTCACCTTTGCATCATTCCTGTTTTCAGAGCTTAAATAAACACTCCTTCCATGAAACCCCTCACCTATCTCCAATTGTCAGTCGTCACCTTGCTGGTTTCCGTCTTCGCCGGTTGCAGCAAAGCTCCAGAATCCGCCGGCTCGGCAGTCCCCGGCGCCCCCGCTAAGATCACGATCGCCGCGATTCCCAAGGCCACCACCCACTCGTATTGGAAGGCTGCCGAGGCCGGTGCCCGCCGCGCCGCCGCCGAGTTCAACGTCAACCTCGAATGGCAAGGCCCCCTCGACGACTCCAAGGTTGCAGACCAAATCGGCATTTTCAACAACCTCGCCGCTTCCGGCCTTCAAGGCATCCTTCTCTCTCCCTGCGATGACAAAGCCCTCGCACCCCACGTGCGCACCGCCGCCAAACGCGGACTACCTGTGTCAATCTTTGACTCCCCGCTCGATGCCAAACAAGGCACCGACTACATCAATTTCGTAGCCACCGACAACAAAGCCGCCGGCGCCACCGCCGCTCAAACCCTCCAGAACTTGGTCGGCGCCACCCCCGCTCACGATGGTCAGATCTTGGTGATCCGCTTTACCGAAGGCTCCGCCAGCACCCGCCTTCGAGAAGAAGGCTTCAGTGCCGAATTAGCCAAAAATCCCGCCCTCAAAATCAGCGCCCAACAATTCACCGACGGCTCCATGGCCGGGGCTCAACGCGTCGCGGAGACCCTCCTCGGCAATTATGTAAAAAACAACAAACTGGAACTCGCTGGCGTCTTCGCCTCCAACCAACCGACCGCCGAAGGCACTTATAATGCAATCAAGGCGCTGCGCGATAAAGGCGTTGAGGTATCCACCAAATTCGTCGGCTTCGACGATTCCACCCTGCTGCTGCAAGGCCTGCAAAACGGCGTGATCGACGCCCTAGTCGTCCAAGATCCGGAAAAAATGGGCTACCTCGGCGTGAAGTCCCTCGTTGACCACCTTCGTGGCATCCCCGTGGAAGCCTATGTGGATACCGGCGTAACGGTGAAGACCAAGGCTAACACTAGCGCCAAGTGAGGCCCACCCTCCCGCCGTCCGCATGAGCGACGCCTTGCCGACTCCCCACCCGACGACGTCCCCTCTGCTCACAGTTCGAGGGGTAAAAAAAAGCTTCGGCGCCACTCAGGCCCTGAAGGGCGTGGATCTCACTCTGGAGCGCGGTCAGGTGCTCGCCTTGATCGGCGAAAACGGCGCCGGCAAAAGCACCCTCATGAAAGTGCTTTCCGGCGCCCGTTCCGCCGATTCCGGCGAGATGAGCTTAGAAGCTACCCCCTACCGCCCCGACGGTCCGCTCCACGCCCGTGCCCTGGGGGTTTGCATGATCTACCAGGAACTGGCTCTCGCGCCCCACCTGAGCGCCATGGAGAACATCCTGCTGGGCATCGAGCCGACTCACGGACCTTTCATGAATTGGCGCGAAACCCGCGCCGTAGCTCGCCGCGCTCTCGATGAGGTCGGTCTCCCCGACCTCGACCCCGCCACCCTCGTGGCCGACCTCTCCATCGCCGAGCAACAACTCGTAGAAATCGCCCGTGCCGTCGCCGTCGGCTGCAAGGTGCTTGTGCTCGACGAGCCCACCAGCTCACTCACTCAGAAAGACGTCCAAGCCCTGTTTTCCCTCGTCCGCCGATTAAAAGACAAGGGAGTCGCCATCGTTTACATTAGCCACGCTCTCGAGGAAGTCGCCGCCCTATGCGACCGCTTCACCGTGATGCGCGACGGCGAGACCGTGGGCCACGGCCAGGTCGGCACCGTGCCGGTGGATCGGATTATCTCCATGATGGTCGGGCGCGACGTCGAGGACCTCTATCCCCGCTCCCCCCGCACCCCATCCACCCCCATTCTCGAACTGCGCGCCTTGGCCGGACAAAATGCGCCGCGCTCCGCCGGGCTAGTGCTGCGACGCGGCGAGGTAGTCGGCATCGCCGGTCTCATCGGTTCCGGTCGCACCGAAACCCTGCGGTCCTTGTTCGGTCTCGACCCCGTCACTGGCGGCGAAATCAGAATCCACGGTAAAGTGACCCCGCCCGCCGGCCCCGCCAAACGTTGGCGTCAAGGACTCGGCCTCGTGAGCGAAGACCGAAAAACCGAAGGCCTCGCCCAAAATCTCTCTATCGCGGAAAACCTCACCCTTAGTCGGCTCGAGGGACTCGGGCCTTGGGGACTCGTCCGACCGTCCCGCCAAAACGCGGCCGCCGCTCCATGGATCAAGGCCTTTCCCATTAAATGCCAAGGCGGTGAGCAAGCCGTCGAGGACCTGTCGGGCGGCAACCAGCAGAAAGTCGCCATCGCACGCCTGCTCCACCATGATTGCGATGTGCTGCTGCTCGACGAACCTACCCGAGGCATCGACGTCGGCTCAAAGGCCCAGATCTACGCTTGGATCGACCGTCTAGCCCTCGGAGACGCCGCCACCGGCAAAGCGCCCAAGGCCATTCTCGTGGTTTCCAGCTACCTGCCTGAGTTGCTGGGTATCTGCGACAGCATCGCCGTAATGACCCGCGGCGAGCTCGGCAAAGCCCGCCCTGTGGCCGATTGGACCGAGCACTCTCTTATGTTAGCGGCCACCGGCCAAGATCGCCGCACCTGAGAAAATAACCACCGCCCGCACTCGGCACTCCGCACGCCATCTACGCCAGCGTATCACGGTTCGCCCCCCCAAATCCTTCCCTTAAAATGCGTCAGCCCTCCGCTACCGTTTCGTCTCCCAAAAAATCATCCCGCATTATGGCCCTGCTCGGGCGCTTAGCCGCGCTGGCCGCCGTTTATGCCTTTTTTGCCGTCCTCACCCCGGGTGCTAAGGGCTTTATGTCCGACGCCAACACTCAGCTAATGCTGCAAGATATCGCGGTGGTCGCCATGGCCGCCATCGGCATGACCATCGTCATCATCGCCGGCGGCATCGATCTTTCCGCCGGTTCCAGCATAGCGTTGTCGATGATCACCACCGCCTACGTGCTAAATCTCGGCCCCGAGGGCGGTAAACTGATCCTGGCGCACCCCATCGCCCTCCCCCTGCTAGCCGTCGCCGCCGCCGTCGGCGTATCGACCCTGATCGGTTTCATCAATGGCGCCATGATCACCTGGCTCCGCATCGTCCCCTTCATCATAACCTTAGGCACCATGCAGATGGTCCGAGGTTTCGCCAAACTCGTCGCCAACGAACAAAACATCTACCCGCCCGCTGAAGTCCAAGACCTGTGGGTCGCCCGCCTGCTCGATCCCTCCAAAACCGTGCTCACTTGGCCCTTTCTTCCCTTGGCCGTCTGGCTGGTGATCGGTGCCGCGCTTTTCACCGGGCTCTTCCTACGCTACACTCGGCTCGGACGACATATTTTCGCGATCGGCTCGAATGAAAAGACCGCGCTGCTCTGCGGCGTCCCCCTGGCCAGGACCAAAATCCTCGTCTACATGATCGGTGGCCTTTTTAGCGGCCTCGCCGGCGTGTTGTTTTTTGCCCGCCTCGGCTCTATCGGCCAACCCACCGAGGCCATTGGCTACGAACTGTTTGTGATCGCCGCGGCCGTGATTGGCGGCGCGAGCCTGCTGGGAGGTCGCGGAACCATACTAGGCACCATGATCGGCGCCTTGATTATCACCATCTTGCGCAACGGAGGCGTGAAAATGGGATGGCCCCAATACACCCAAGAAATCGTCATGGGCGCCGTTATTATTGTGGCCGTCGCAATCGATAACCTGCGCCAGCGCCGACGCACCTAAGTTGTCGGGAATGGTGCCCGGGGTGGGAATCGAACCCACAAGACTTTCGTCGGAAGATTTTGAGTCTACTGCGTCTGCCAATTCCGCCACCCGGGCAGGGTGAGAACCAATAAAGCGATAACGAAAACCCCCGCGGCGCATTTGTAAACCCGAAAGGCGGAACTAGGGCTTCAGACCTATATTTTTACCAACTAGACACTCCGCGGTGTCTTTAAAAAAATAAGTTAGTTATTTTTGAATGTTATCGGTTCGAGGCGGTCTATCTCTTCGTCATCATTGGTTGATTGTTTGGTTTGCTGGCAGAGGCGGCCCCCGGCGTGGTTTCCGGAAGGCCGCCTCTCCTCTTTTGGGGTGGGCACGTAGCGAGCTACCCCTTTGCTGCTCACCATGCCTGACTACCGCGTCCACGTTTCCCCGCCCCCGCCCCTCGAGGCGTGCGAACTCGTCCTCACCGCCGCCGAAAGCCACCATCTGGTCCAAGTAAACCGCGCCCGCCCAGGTGATTTAGTGACCGCTTTCGACGGCCAAGGACATGAATGGATCTGCGTCCTCGAACCCGCCAACACCCGCAAAACCGTTCACCTGCGCGTGGTTTCCCAATCCAACCGCCCCCCCTTGGCCTGCGCGCTCCTCCTCGGCCAAGGCCTGCCCAAAGGCGGCACCATGGACGAGATCGTGCGCCAAGCGACCGAGCTGGGTGCCGCGGTCATCGCCCCCCTCTCGACCAACCGAAGCGAGGTCCATCTCGATCCAGATCGGGCCGCGAAAAAAGTAGATAAATGGCGCGTAGCCACGGTCGAAGCCGCCAAACAATGCGGCAACCCGTGGGTGCCCCGCGTGGAGCCTATCCAGACTCTTGCGGCTTTCCTCACCTCCCCTGCTGTGCTCGCCGCCGAACTGCGCCTGATCGCCAGCCTTCAGCCCGGAGCCCTGGACTTGCACGATATCCTGTCCGGCCACCGCGCCACCCACGGTCGGGGACCTGCATCGGTAGCCTGGCTCGTCGGCCCCGAAGGCGATTTCAGCCCCGAGGAAACGGGTGCCGCCCTCGACGCCGGTTGGCTCCCCGTTTCACTCGGCCCCTTGGTGCTGCGTTGCGACACCGCCGCCGTCTACGCCCTCGCGACCCTGCGCTGCGCCACCGAAGGCAGCTATTAGTATCAACCCGGCGGACGCTCGGATAACAGGTCAGGCTATAACGAAGCGCTTGCCCCGATTAGGTAAACCGTAGCGCGATGTTTATTCTGCAGCCTACTACCCTGATTAACCATTATTGACCTGCAGATCCCCGCTAAATCTCTATGGATCAATCGAATGGTGATCATGCCCAGCCGTAACGAACATCGGATGGTTTTAATTTTAAAACCGCCATCCAAGCATGGTTCTATGCCCACTCAAACCGCGCGCGGTTAATCTCGGCATACCCAACTACACGCGCGCAAAGCTCGTCCCCGCAAAAGTTGCAGCTAGATAGTCGGAACCCTCGGGCAGCAAAATGCCCCTCACCAAACTAGCAACCCTCCTGCATAAGTCAGCCCAGCCCCCACCGAACAAAAGATAATGCGATCACCAGCCTTAAAAATACCTTCCTCGGCCGCCCAGCCCAGCGCCATCGAAACCGAGGCTCCCGAGGTGTTTCCGTATTTAGCAATGGTCACGACAAACTTCTCGTATGGGATACCCACCCGCTTGCTCACCGCCCGCAGGATACGCTCATTAGCTTGATGCGGCACGATCCAGGCAATGTCTGCCGCCGCCAAACCGTGTCGTCCGAGCGCCTTTTCAATTTGATCGGAAAACGCAATGACTGCGTTTTTAAACACTGCCGCTCCATCCATTTGCAGATAGAAGTCGTTACGATCACTGCCATCGGCACAGGGCATCGGCTGCCGCGCTCCGCCACCCGGACGCTGAATCGCATTAAATAGGTCCGCGTCACCCGAGAGCGCCATGCGATGCAGCCGATGTCCACCCGGCGCATCCGTGAGAACCGCTGCCCCCGCTCCATCGCCAAAGAGAAAGGCCGTCTCGTGGTCATTGGGATTAGTTATGCGCGAGAGCAATTCCGCCGTGACCACGACTACCGTCCGCGCTGTGCCGGCCTGAATAAATGCCCGCCCCACCTCAAGCGCATAGAGCCAACCAGAACAGGCGGCATTCAAATCGAACGCCAAGGCTTTCGGACAACCGAGTAATTTAGCCAAGGCACTCGCCATCGAGGGCACGGGTTGATCGGGAATGATCGTCGCGAGGACGATACCATCAATCTGTGCCGGCTCGATTCCGGTCTGAGCGAGCGCATTGCGCACCGCGGTAGCCGCCAAGGATGTCGCACTCTCATCCGCATCCGCGTAGCGTCTCTCATGGATGCCCGTAAGCTTGTGCATCTCCGCCTCGGTGCGACCTGGGAAAGCCCGCAGGATCTCGCTCGTCGGACGTATATTCTTGGGCACCGCGTAGCCCACCCCTGCGATACAAACCGTCGTGTCCGTCACTCCGACTGTTGGCGCAGGACTGATAGCGTTCGACACTCCTGAGGCAGCCTGCGGGCGCGTGGCCAACCATGCCTGAAAATCTTCCCCGGTAATCCTGCCTGCCGGTCCGGTGCCCACCAGTCCTTCCAGTCGCGCGGGCTCTAAACCAGCCTCGCGCGCCAGTTTTTGCGCCCGAGGGGTCCAAAGCGAAGCCGACGCAGCCTCCACGGGGGCCGGCACGGACGGTGCCGCCACCGCAACCGCAGGCTTCACCACCGCAACCGGCGCGACCGCCTCCGCCGTCTTTGACTCGAGATGTCGCAGGCTCTCATCCTCGGTCTCGATCGTAATAAAAAGATCACCCGACCGGATGATGTCCCCCGCCCGACAGTGCAAACCCCGCACCGTCCCTTCACAGGGCGCCTCCCACTCAAAGACAGATTTATCGCTCTCCAACTCCGCCGCGATCCGGCCTTTGGCCACCCGCTCGCCCGGCGCGACTTTAAGGTCGATCACGGTAAGTTCATTCACGGTCGCCCCCATGCTCGGCACAGGGATTTGAATTAGAAAGGTGGCCATGCGATACGTAAAAAGAGGTCAGAGTGACGCGCCTCGGTCTCCGGTCAACCGTGCGCAACAGCCTTTCCTGCCCGCCTTATTATTCGTCCAAAACCCACTCAACTCCATCCGCCGTCCACACTTTTTTGCTCTTAGCCGAGCGCCAGCCACGCCAGATGCGATCACATTGATCAGGCAAAGCCACCACGCAGGGCATTGAAATCTCCGCCCGTTCCGGCGCTCCGCCCCACGGCACACCCTCGCTCCAGCTCAAGGTCATCGCGCACAAATCCACCAAGGAGACAGCTACCTGGGAAACACCACCGCGCCCCCCCCCAGGTGCACCACGCACAAACAACGGCACCCGAATACTCTCCTCATGCGGCCACCCCTTGCGGAAATAACCGTGCGCACCGTGCATATCCCCATGCACCGAGGTGAACACCACTACGGTTTCCGGCCCCGCCACCTCGATCAACTGCCCGATGGCCGCATCCGTCGCCGCAATATGGGCGTAGTAACCCGCGAGTTCGCGCCGCGCCCTTGCCTCCACCTCCCCGCCTCGCGGCACGTTTTTCTCCAGCACGACCTCCTCTGGCCGCAAACGCCGTCCAACCGACGGAGCGGGCGCATCATAGGGCGGATGCGGCGCCTCTAGGCTCACGATTGCAAACCGCGGTCGCCCCGGGTTAACGCCCGGGGTTTCCCGCCACCACTCCGCAGCATACCCCGTCACCAAATCACTTTGATAACCCGAACTGCGCACCGGAACCGCGCCCACGCCGTCTCCCTGAATATAAGGATCATTCAACAAAAAACCGCCCTCAAACCCCGTCCAGCGGTCAAAACCTCCCCTTCGCTCCACGGGCACCGCCACCTGCGCCGCCGCCACACCCACGAGCGGCGCCGCCCGATCCCGCTCGCCCACCCCCCATTTGCCAAAAAACGCCGTGGCATAACCACGCGCCGCCAACGCATGCGCCACCGTGTATGCATCGGGCGGCAAGGCATCCCAATAATCGCGGACGCCGTTGGCCGGCGAGGACACGCCGGTGAGCAAAGCCGCGCGAGCAAACGGACCGAAGGGATGCGGGGTGACCGCCTGAGCATAGTCGGTCCCGTTCGCCGCTAAAGCGTCCAAACAGGGCGTGCGCGCATTAGGGTCGCCCGCCCGCCCAAAGGCTCCCGCCCGCCATTGGGTGGTTACTATCCAGAGAATATCGGGTCGACTCATGTTGGCCAAGTATTGGTTTGCGGGCAGGGTTGGCAAATCCACGCTCAAGCACGTTGCAGGCTATAACGTTTCTATACCGCCCCATGTCGCTCGCGATTGTTCACTACAACGCCCCCGTCCTTCGTCAAAAAGGTGAGGCTATCACCGTTTTCGATCAGGATCTCACCAAACTCGCCGCCGATATGGTCACGACCATGCACGCCGCCGCCGGGATCGGACTAGCCGCTCAACAAATCGGTCGCGCCAGGCAGCTATGCGTGATCGACCTGCGCAGCACCGACCGAGATTTCTATTGGGAACTCGACGGCGCCCAAACCCCACTGGAGTTGATCATGCCGATGACGCTAGCGAACCCGAAGGTGGAGTTCCTCCCCTCGGAGAAACTACCCTACGAGGAAGGCTGTCTTTCTTTCCCAGAGATCCGCGGCGACATAGATCGCCCAGATCGCATCCGCGTGACCTACCAAGACACCCAAGGCACGCCGCATACTTTGGTCTGCAACGGACTTTTCGGACGCTGTATCCAGCATGAGGTCGACCACCTGAACGGCACTCTTTTCATCGACCGGATGGATAAATCTGTGCGTCGCGGCGTCGAGCGCGCGATCAAGGCCCTCGCCGAAAAAACTAAAAACGCCTCCATCGTCTGATCCCGCCTCGGCAGAACCGCGAGGCATCTTTCTCGGGCGAAGCCTCTCTTCGTCTCCCCTTCCCATGAGCCAAAAAGCCGACGGTATGAACTACGCCCCCCAGGGCAAACCCAACCCGGTCGTAAAGCCCGGCGAATTCGTGTTTGCCGCCGCCCACCTTGAACACGGCCATATCTACGGCCAGTGCAACGGCCTGCTCGAAGCCGGCGCCGAGCTGAAGTGGGTCTACGACGCCGACGCCGCCAAGGTCACCGCTTTCCGGCAAAAATACCCCAACGTGCAAGTTGCGCGCTCGCTCGACGAGATTCTCGCCGACCCCGCCGTGCAACTGGTCGCCGCCGCCGCCGTCCCCAACGAGCGCGGCGCCATCGGCGGTCAGGTGATGGAGGCCGGCAAGGACTACTTCACCGATAAGACCCCCTTCACCTCCATCGATCAACTCGATGCCGCCAAGGCCGCCGTCGCCCGCACTGGTCGGAAATATGCCGTCTATTTTAGCGAGCGACTCCACGTGGAGTCGGCCATGTTCGCCACCGACCTTATCCAACAGGGTGCGATTGGCCGCGTGCTCCAAGTCATCGGTCTCGGCCCCCACCGCCTCGGCACCGGCCGCCCTGACTGGTTTTTTAAGAAAGAGCAGTTCGGCGGCATCCTTTGCGATATCGGCAGCCACCAGTTCGAACAGTTCCTGACCTTCACCGGTGCGACCGACGCCACCGTCGCCCATGCCGCCGTCGCCAACTACGCGCACCCCGAAAACCCCGAGTTTGAGGATTTCGGCGAGGCCAACCTGATCGGGAATAACGGCGCGACCAATTACGTGCGGGTAGACTGGTTCACCCCCAAAGGCCTCAGCACCTGGGGCGATGGCCGCATGACCATTCTGGGCACAAAGGGATACATCGAATTGCGCAAATACCTCGACGTCGGCCGCGACGCAACCGGCGACCACGTCTATCTGGTCGACGAAAAAGGCGAACACCACCTGCAGGTTGCCGGCCAGGTCGGTTACCGCTTTTTTGGCGAGCTCATCCTTGATTGCCTGAACCGAACGGAGAAGGCGATGACCCAGCGCCACGTCTTCAAGGCCGCAGAGCTCTGCCTTCGCGCCCAAGCCGCCGCCCGCCGCCTGACTTGAGCCGCCCGCCTCGCTTGCCAGCGAGGCCCCGCCGGTCGAGGCTCCAACAATGAGCATTAGCACCCGCACCGGCGACCAAGGTCAAACCGGCCTCCTCTACGGCCAACGCGTCCCCAAGGACCACCCGCAGATTGAGGCCCTCGGCGCCTGCGATGAACTCAACGTCGCCATCGGCCTCGCCCGCGCCGCCGGCGGCCGTCAGGAGGTGCTGCTACCCATCCAGCACGACCTCGTTGCCCTGATGGGCGAGGTCGCCTGCGCCGAGACCGACGCCACCCGCTACCTCGAATCAAAGTTCAAGAAACTCGACGCCGCCGCGCTTTCCCGCGTGGACCTCGCCGCCGCCGAACTCGAGGCCCGCGGCTTGCGTTTCGACGGCTGGGCCACGCCCGGCGCCGGCCCCCTCGCTGCCGCGCTAGATCAAGCCCGCGTGGTCGCCCGGCGCGCCGAACGTCACCTCGTCGGCCTGCCCGACGACGCCGACCGCACCGTCCGGCCGGTCATTCTGGCCTATGTCAATCGGCTATCCGACCTTCTCTGGCTGCTGGCCCGCGAAGCCGAGCAGGATCTCTTGCCGCCCGCCAACTGAGCCCCGCCGGAGCTCGTCCGCCCACAAAAAACCCGCCCCGGAAAACCGGGACGGGCTAGAAAATCGCCCGCCGAAAAACGGCGGAGCAATCGAAGTGCTTAGAAGCGGACCGCGAGGCCGGTCGAGTAGACGGTCTCGGAGCTGTCGTTGATCGCGTCCTCGCTGACGTCGGTGTAGGATATACCTACGGTGAGGGTCGCGTTGTCGGAAACCTGGAAGGGCAGGGCGAGGGCGGCGCCGTAGTAGGTGTAGTTGTCGGCGATGACGACGTTCTCGGTCAGGTCGCCGCTGACAAAGCCGACGGTGGCACTGAAGTCGAGGGAGGTCTTGATGGCTTCGATCGGGAAGCTGTAGGTCGCCTTGGCCTCGTAGGTCGAGTCGTCGATCAGGAGGTCGTAATAGTAGTAGAGACCGAGACCGAGACCGGAGACATCGGCCTTCACGCCGACGTAGGGCTCGATGGTGTCGGTATTGCCGACCGTGCCGGTGTAGGAGTAGTAGGTGCCGCCGAGGTCGACGGTGAAGGTCTCGTTGAGGGCCACGGAATAGCCGGCGGCGTAGTCGATCTCGTGGTCACCGAGGGTCAGATTGTCGCTCAGGGCGGCCCAGGCGCTGGCGTAGAAGTCGCCGTAGGCGGCCTTGATGGAGGGGTGGAAGGTCAGATCTCCATACTGCTGCCCGCGGAAGACGTATTCGGTGACGACGGTGTTATCGAGAGTGAACTGGACGGCGTTCGAGGGCGCTGCGGCGGCTTGGCCGAAGACCGTGGCGGTGGCGCCGAGGGCGAGCACGGACAGGAGCGTGGACTTGATCATGGGTGTAGGTTGGTTTGGTTTCGGTGGGTTGCCGCTGGTTAATGGCGACCGACCGTCCTCCTGAAAAAATGCCCGCAAAGCAATTTCAAATTAATTTCACAAATAGCATGCAACCATTTCATTCCGGTCTCAAGGCACCCCGCCCATGTCGATTCTAAAGCCCGCCCCCGCCCGCCTCGCCGCGCTGGTAGCGCTGACCGGATTCACCGCCGTCCTCCTCGGCGCGCTAGGCGCCCACGCCCTTAAGGACACCCTTCTGGCCCGGGGCACCGCCGCCGCCTGGGAAACCGCCGCGCACTACCAACTCGCCCACGCGCTCGCGGCCCTCGCCTTGCTCGCCTGGTCCGCCGCCGCGTCCGAGCACGCACCCGCGCTGCGGCGCATCGCCGGTTGGTGGTTGTTGGGCGCGTGGCTCTTCGCCGGGTCCATCTACGTCCTTGCCCTCGGTGGACCGCGTTTCCTCGGCCCAGTGACGCCTCTCGGCGGCCTTGCCCTTTTGACGGGTTGGGCTCGCCTGTTGGTGCTCGCGTTTAAGCTCGGCCGCGACTCAGCGCCCCCGCCGACGGACTGAACCCGACCTCCGCCCGTTTCCCATGCAACTCCCCGCCGAACTCACCCCGGTCCTCGCCGCGCTACGCCGCGTCGGTCGCCCGCGGATTGTCGGGGGCGCGGTCCGCGATTGGCTGCTCGGCCTTAAACCCAAGGACTTAGATCTCGAAGTCGGAGGGGCATCCTTCGCCGACCTGCACCGCGTGCTCGCCCCCCTCGGCGCGACCGATGTGGTTGGCCGCAGTTTCGGCGTGATCAAGCTCCGCCTCCCTTCCGGTGTTGAATACGATATCTGCCTGCCACGCCGAGAATCCAAGACCGGCGCCGGCCATCGCGGCTTCGCCATCGAGCCCGACCCATTGCTCGACGACGCCGAAGCCGCCGCCCGCCGGGATTTCACCCTCAATGCACTCGCTTGGGATCCCTTCGCCCAGCGACTGATCGATCCCCACGGCGGCGAGGCCGACCTACGCGCCCGCCGCCTCCGCCATACCAGCCCGGCCTTCACCGAGGATCCGCTTCGCGTCCTGCGCGCTGTCCAGCTCGCGGGCCGCTTCAACCTTAGCCTCGCCCCCGCCACGGCCACGCTTTGCCGAGCGATTGCCCCGTCCTATGCCGAGCTACCCGTCGAACGCGTCTGGCCCGAATGGGCCAAGTGGGCCGAAAAATCAGCACCTCCGTTCGGACGCCCCTCCGCCGGCCTTCGCGTGCTTGCCGAGAGCGGTTGGCTCGTCCACTTCCCCGAACTAGCCGCCCTCGTGGGCTGCAACCAAGACCCCGAATGGCACCCCGAAGGCGATGTGTTCACGCACACCGCCCATGCCTGCGACGCCCTCGCCCAAAATCCAGATTGGCTAAACTCCAATGCGCGTCGCCGCCGCCTGCTGATGTTTTCCGTCTTACTTCATGACGTTGGCAAACCCGCCTGCACCCGCCAGGAGGAAAAACCCGCCGGGTCCGGCCGCCTACGTTGGGTCAGCCCCGGCCATGAACCCGCTGGTGTCACCCCAGCGGAGGCTTTTCTCACCCGCATCGGCGCCCCCCTGGACCACGCCCCCTCCATCACCCCACTCGTGGCCAACCACATGGTCCACCACCACGGTGGGCCAGATGGCCTAGGCCCGAACGCCCTTCGCCGCCTCGCACGGCGTCTGCACCCGGCCACCATTCACGAGCTCGCCACCGTCATGCGCGCCGACAACGAGGGCCGCCCCCCGCTCCATTCACCGGAGACCCACGCCCTCATCGACCGACTACTCGCCCGTGCCGCCGATCTGGACCTGGTCGCCGCCGCCCCCCGCCCCCTCCTACTCGGACGACACCTCATCGTCTCTGGCCTCCGCCCCGGACCCAAATTCAAACAAATCCTAGATCTCGCCTTCGAAGCCCAGATCGACGGCGCCTTCGCCGATGAAGCTGGCGCGATCGTCTGGCTAACTAGCCAGCTCTCACCAATGCCGCCCCCTGCTGCTCCGGAATCGCACTAGGCCGCCCAAGCCCAGTCGTTTTTGTCTAGTTGGGAGAACCGTCCGGCTCGACTCTCGCTCACGAATCCCCTTTGTTCCAGAGCTTCCCGTCTCTTCTTCCCATGTCCACCCAACTCGACCAACTCAAAGCCCTTACCGTCGTGGTCGCCGATACCGGCGATTTCCAAAGCATGAAGGCCTACGCGCCACGCGATGCCACGACGAACCCTTCCCTGATCCTAAAAGCTGCCGCCATGCCCGAATACGCGGCCCTGCTGGACAAAGCCATCGCCGACGCCGGAGCGTCCGCACGCCTCGATCAGGTGATTGACCGACTGCTCGTCGTGTTCGGCCTCGAGATCCTCAAGATTGTCCCCGGTCGCGTGTCCTCCGAAGTCGACGCCCGCCTGTCCTTCGACACCACCGGCACCCTCGCCAAGGCCCGCGAGATTATCGCCCTCTACGAAAAAGCCGGCGTCTCCCGCGATCGCGTGCTGATTAAAATCGCCTCCACTTGGGAAGGCATCAAGGCGGCCGAGATTCTTGAAAAAGAGGGCATCCACTGCAACCTCACCCTCCTGTTTTCGTTCGCCCAAGCCGTCGCGTGCGCTGAGGCCGGCATCACCCTGATCTCTCCCTTCGTCGGCCGCATTCTCGACTGGCACAAGGCCAAGACCCCGACCGGCGACTTCGCCGGCGCCAAGGACCCCGGTGTAATCTCCGTAACCCAAATCTATACCTACTACAAAAAGTTCGGTTACAAGACCGAGGTCATGGGCGCCTCCTTCCGCAACAAGGGCGAGGTCCTCGAACTCGCCGGCTGCGATCTTCTTACTATTGCACCGACCCTCCTGGCCGAACTCGCCGCGAGCACCGATCCGGTCGTTCGCAAACTCGACCCCGTCTGCGCCGCCTCCGCCGAACTGAAGAAGGTCAGCCTCGACGAAAAAGCCTTCCGCTTCGCCCTAAACGAGGACGCTCTCGCCACCGAAAAAACTGCCGAAGGTATCCGCTTATTCAGCGCCGATATCGTGAAGCTCGAGCAACTCATCGCCGCCAAACGCGGCTAAGTTACTCCCCAACCGACATCAGCCTTCTCTCCGGCCCGATCCGCCCCCGCGCGGATCGGGCCTTTTTCTCCGCCGCCCCGCGTGCGTCCCGCCTTGCGACCAAGCCGGCCTTGGCACTTAATTAAACACCATGTCCGCCACCGCTGCCTCGCCCGCCCCCGCCGCCCCCGCGCCAATCCCCGTTACCGTCCTAACCGGTTTCCTCGGCGCCGGTAAAACGACTCTCCTCAACCGCATCCTCACCGAAAACCACGGCAAAAAACTGGCCGTGATTGAAAATGAGTTCGGCGAGGTGGGCGTGGATAACCAACTCGTGATCCAGTCCGAGGAAGAAATCTTCGAGATGAACAACGGCTGTATCTGCTGCTCCGTGCGCGGAGACCTCCTGCGTATTCTCGGCCGACTGATGAAACGTAAGGATCGGCTCGACGGCATCCTCATCGAGACCACCGGGCTAGCTGACCCTGGCCCCGTCGCCCAAACCTTCTTCACCGACGACGAGATGAAGGCCGCCTTCCGCCTCGATGCCATTGTCACCGTGGTCGATGCCCGCCACGTGCTCCAGCACCTCGATACCTCGCCCGAAGTGAAAAAGCAGATCGGCTTTGCCGATGTGCTCATCCTCAACAAATCCGATCTCGCCACCTCGTTCGAGCTCGACGCCCTCGAGACCCGCGTCCGCCGCATGAACGGCGCCGCCCGCCTGCTCCGTGCCACCAACGCCGACGTGCCCCTCGAACGCATCCTAAACGTCGGCGGCTTTAACCTCTCCCGCGCCACGGAGCTCGACCCGGCATTCCTCGCCCCCTCCTACCCCTTCGAGTGGGCCGGCGCCTACGCCCTACCGGCCGGCACGCACGAACTCGTCATCGGCCACGCCCAGGATGACTGTTGCGGCCACAATCACTCGCACGACCACGGAGAAGACCACAGCCACCACCACCACGGGGCGGATGGCACGCTGGATATCGCGATCCTGCCCGTAAAATCCTTGGCCCCTGCCGATCTCGCCGCCGCCCGCGACGCCGCCGTGCTCGTTTTCGCCGACTGGGAAAATAACGTGCGCCCAAGCGAAGGCATCGCGCCCGGCGCTACCCTCCACCGCCTCCACCTCGGGGAGCACGGCCACGCCCATTTCGCTCTCACTCTGACCGCGCCCGGCTTCTATCTAGTATTCGAGTCCTGCGGACACCACCCGCTGCACATCCACGTGATGGGCCAGACCGCCCGCCCTGGCTGGCAACAGGATTACGAACACACCCATTCCCACGACGCCGACGTCTCCAGCGTGGGCATCCGCCAGACCGGGGATCTCGACGGTAAAAAGCTAAACGATTGGATCGGTAAACTCCTTAAGGATAAGGGCAACGACATCTACCGCAGCAAGGGTGTGCTGGCCGTCAAAGGCTCCCCCAACCGGCTCGTTTTCCAAGGCGTGCACATGCTCTTCGATGCCAAGTTCGACCGCCCCTGGGCCAAGGACGCACGCGAAAACACCCTCGTTTTCATCGGCAAGAACTTGGATCGCGCCGCCCTCAACGCCGGCTTTCAGGCCTGCTTAGTCTGAAACGGCCGAAGTCCTACCGCCCGTCTCCACTTACTTTTTCGCTCCAACCAGTCGTTCGGCGAGGTCTCCCGACAGCTCGATGGTTTGAGTCGGGTAAGCAAAGTTCAACCCGTGCGCCTCAACGAGTCGCATGATCGCCAAGTTTATCCGCTCGCGCGTTGCAAAACACTTCAAGAGGTCCGGCGATGAGGTGAAATAGATGATCTGCACGTCCAAGGAAAAGGCGCCGTAGTTAAGGAAGTTCACCACGATGAACTCTTGGTGCACCTCGTGATCGTTTTTGAGAAGCGCGCGGATCTCACCGAGGAGTCCCTCCACTTGGTTGGATTTAGACGAGTAGGTGAGACCGATGGTTTGGTCCACCCTGCGCTGTGGCATGCGACTGAAGTTATTAATGGCCTCACCCGCCACCGTCTTGTTCGGGATCGCGATGAGACTGCGCGCCGGCGTGCGCAGCTTGGTCGAGCGTAGTCCGATGTCCTCCACCGTGCCTTGGTGGGCGCCGATCTGCACAAACTCACCGATGCGAAAAGGCTGATCGACCGCGACGACGATTGAACCAAATACGTTGGCAAGGGTGTCCTGAGCGGCGAGAGCAAAGGCCAGACCGCCGATGCCCATGGCCTTGAGAAAGGCACCAACATCCGCCCCGAGTGACTGCGCTGCTATGAGCACGCCAAAGACGAGCACCAGTGCGATAACCGTCTTCTTAATCCACGGCATAAAGGCCGCAACCGCTGCACCCTTAGCTTTGGCGGTGGCTTGGAGATGATCCAAAACACAGGATACGCTACTAATAGAAAACCAGAGCGCGACCACCTCGTAAGCGATGGTGCTAAGGTAGCGGAATGCATTGTCCGCCTCCGGAGTGAGCTTGAGGACCTTGATTGCCACCACCGCGCCGACCACTGCGATAAAGGCGGAGACTGGCTTATGCCAAACGGCGATCAATTCGTCGTCTAACGTGGTCTCAGTGCGGGTAGTGAGCCGCTTAAAGAAACCAAAAACGACGTTGGCCACGACTTTGCGCAGGAGATAAAAAAGAACCGTGATGAGCCCGGCGATGGCCCAGTGCTGCCAAGTGTTTCCCGCGGCCTTGACCCCGAAAAGTCCGAGCAGCAGATCGACTATGTGCTCCACTAAATCAGTTGAACCGGTCTGCGCCGCACCACTTCCCACTGCCGCCGCCACCTGCGTGCTAACGTCGTTATTTGAGGTAGTCAGCGTGTCCTGACCGCGCAGAACACTGGAGCAACAGGCAAGGAACAGACCAATGAGAACATAAAGGAAGCGCATAACGAAAAGATAGAAAGGACCCCAGAACTAGCGGGCCGTGTTTTGCCGAGTCAATCGCCGCGCCAAGCCCTCTTGGCGCTGGCGAAAACCTTGTCTGCAACGAGCCTCTGACTGCGCCACGCCTCTCTCGGCGCGGTTGACGCCACCCAACCGGAACCACCAAGGTCGAAGCCAGCCCATGAGCTTCGACTTCACCACCGTTTACCCCCGCCTCGGCAGCGATTCTCAAAAGTGGCAGAAATACTCTAATCGCGATGTTCTGCCGATGTGGGTTGCGGATATGGATTTCCGCTCCCCGCCGGCGATAATCGAAGCCCTTCACCGCCGGGTGGAAGACGGCATCTATGGCTACGCTCGGCCGGTGAAATCCACCGTGGATGCCGTGGTGGATGCCTGCTCCCAACGCTACGGTTGGGTCATCGAGCCCGCTTGGATCGTCTGGTTGCCCGGCCTCGTCTGCGGACTGAACGTCACCTCCCAAGCCTTCGCCGCGCCCGGCGAGGAAGTCCTTTGCCTCACCCCGGTCTACCCTCCGTTCATGACGGCGCCGAAAAACTCCGGCCGCGTTGCAAAAGCCGTCCCGCTCGTGCTCCAACCCGGACCGACCGGCGTCGCCGATGGCCGCTGGGAAATCGATTGGACCGCTCTCGAGGTCGCTGTCACTCCGCGAACTCGCCTCTTTTTTCTCTGTAACCCTCACAACCCCGTAGCACGGGTGTTTCGCCGCGACGAACTCCTGCGCCTGGCCGAGTTCTGCGCCCGCCACGACCTCGTCCTTTGCTCCGACGAGATCCACTGCGACCTCATTCTCGACCCCACCCTGCCTCACCTGCCCATCGCGCAAGTCGCGCCTGAACACGCCGCGCGCACCCTCACGCTGATGGCCCCGAGCAAGACCTATAACGTCCCTGGCCTCGGCACCTCCTTCGCCATCATTCCCGACGCCTCCCTTCGCGCCCGTTTTGTGCGCGCCACCGCCGGCATCGTCGCCGAGGTGACGGCCCTCGGTTTCGCCGCCTGCGAGGCCGCCTACCGCGATTGCGAAGCCTGGCGCCAAGGCCTGCTCGAAACCCTGCGCGGCCACCGCGAGCGTATCATCGACGCGCTCCGCGCCGGCGAATTACCCGGAGTGCGCCTCGCCGCGCCGCTCGAGGCCACCTACCTCGCCTGGTTAGACGTATCCGCCCTTGGCCTCGCGGACCCCGTGGGCCACTTCGAATTACACGGCGTCGGCCTGAGCGACGGAGCCTACTTCGGCAGCCCGCGCGGCACCCACGTTCGCCTGAATTTCGGCTGCCCACGCGCCACCCTCGATGAGGGCCTGCGTCGGATGTCAGCCGCCATCGCCGCTCTCTGATTTCCGCCTCGAGCTCAGGTTAAGAACCGTTGCGCCCACTTCGGGTCCAACAACTCGCCATCGCGGTAAACCACCCGGCCAAAAATCCGATAGCGCGCGCCAGCCACACCGTTGTAAACCGCATTACGCCACGTCGCGGGAACCACCGCTATAAACCGCGCGGCCACGCGCCAGCCTCCGCCCAACCGGGCCAGCGCTGCGATCAACCCTTCAGTGCGTAAATGATATTTTTCCCCTTCTGCCTCCGGAAGAAAAACTAGGCTTTCGAAATCCTTCAGCGGTAATCCGCAACGCCGCAATGCCACTTGGGCGAACGCGCCTTGAAGCGGCGCAAAACGCAGCATCCCACGCCCGTCCACCCGCACCAGCTGGCGCACCCAGGCGCGACAAAACCCGCATTCCCCGTCGTAAAGTAAAACTGGGCCGTCTGTCGCTGGCATCAAGCCAGAGTAACGAGCCAACGGTTCGGCGCAACCCCGTCCAGCCGCGCTTGCGCGCCAGACCCCGTCCCGCTTCGCTGCTTCCTCCACCGCATGCGCCTAGGCCCGCTGAATCTCGCTTCTAACCTCTTTCTGTCCCCGCTCGCAGGATACACCAATCTGCCCATGCGGCTGACCGTGCGCGAGCTGGGTGGACTGGGCTTCGCCACCACCGACCTCGTGAACGCTCGCTCCCTCATCGAGCGCAGCACCGGCGCGCTGCGACTGGTCGCCTCCGCTCCGGGCGACCGCCCCTGGGCGATCCAATTGTTCGGTGCCGTGCCCGAGGAGATGCGCGACGCCGCTGTGATCTGCCAGGAACTCGGCGCGGATGCGGTCGACATTAATATGGGCTGCCCGGTAAAAAAAGTGGTCAAAATAGGTGGCGGCTCCGCCATGATGACCGAGTTGGAGAAGACCGCAGCGCTCGTCCGTGGCATGATCGCGGCAGTAAAAATCCCTGTGACCGCCAAGATGCGCCTCGGCTGGGACGATCAAAATCTCACCGCCCCTGACCTCGCCCGGGTGCTCGAAGACGCCGGGGTCGCCGCCGTGTTTGTCCACGGCCGCACCCGCGCGCAGGGCTTCGCTGGCCGCGTTAACCTCGCTGGCATCCGTAGCGTTGTGGAGGCGGTCAAAAGCATCCCTGTGATCGGTAACGGCGACGTCACCACTCCCGAGGCCGCGCGCCACATGCTAGCCGAGACCGGTTGCGCCGGAGTAAGCATTGGCCGCGGTGCATTCTACGACCCGTGGATTTTCCGGCGCACCGACCACCTGCTGCAAACCGGTGAACTCCTCCCCGAACCCGATTTCCCCGAACGCATCCGCGTGCTGCGTATTCACTTTGAACGCTACCTCGAGTTCTACGGCGAGGAGCACGGCGCTCGCCTGTTCCGTCGCGTGGCCCCCTGGTATGCCCGCCGCTTCGGCCCCGCCAAACCTTTTAAACAAACCATCCTCACCATCACCTCCCGTAGTGATTTCGAACGCTGCGTCGCCGATTACACCGCCTGGCGCGCCCGCTTCTGCGACGAGCACGGAGAGTTGCTGCCCAAGTTTCAGCCCGATCCCATGATCGCTTCATTCATGCGCGCAGCCAATGATCCGCTCCTAGAGCGCGAGTCCATCCCTGTTCCCAAGGGTCCAGTTGAGAACTGGTGATAGATCTACATAATATCCAGTTATTATATACTGGCCCACCCGGTTCACTTATGAATTTTAAATCACAAACCTATTATTTTTGGCATCTTAACCGGTTCATGACCACCAAGAGTATGAGCTGAAAGCAAGTCGCGGGGCCGGTTTATACGGCCATCCTTACATGCTCGGACCGATTCGTTTGGCGCACCGCCACCAACCCGGCAAAACCTAAAACGAAAAACGGCGCACCGATAAAGGTGCGCCGTGAATAGAGTCAGACTAGGCGTGCCGAAGGCGCGCGCAGGGATCAATAACGGCGATCGCCGCGATCGCCGCCGCCGAAGCCGCCACGGCCGCCGCCGCCGCCGAAGCCACGGCCGCCACCGCCGCCGCCGAAGCCACGGCCGCCACCGCCGCCGCCGCCGCCGAAGGAGCGACCAGCGCCCTCTTCCTTGGGACGAGCCTCATTGACGGTGAGGGCGCGGCCGCCGAGGTCGGCGCCGTTCATCTTCTCAGCGGCCAACTTGGCCTCTTCATCGGTGCCCATGGTGACAAAGGCGAAGCCGCGGGGGCGACCAGTCATCTTGTCCATGGCGACGTAAACGTCGGTCACGGAACCGAATTGGCCGAAGGCCGAGCGAAGTTCGTCCTCGGAGGTCTTGAAGGACATGTTGCCGACATACAGTTTGGAGTTGCTCATGATGTTTGATTTCGTCGCTCACGCGTCTCTGCCAGTCCGTTCCCGACCATCGGGTTTCAAATCATCACTAGAGCCTAACTCTTCTGACGACTCACCAGTTCCTGTCATCTAACGTTTCGCTAACGATAGAAACACCGAAATATATTAATTCATTATCTGGCAACTATTATTTTAATGATTTACATAATACCCGAATTCGTAAAGCCCGCCGGAAAGGGCTGAATAGGTTTTTTCTATCCAAAAAGTATCATGTTCGCCCCCCTTGCCCGCTACTTGCACCGCGCACCCAACCCAAGCGACGCTGACCGCGCTTTCATCGCTGAGGTTCGAATCCAGAAAGCCCGCGAGCCCCGCAGCCGACGCTCGGAAACCGTGCTGGCGATTGGTTGGGCCTTGATCCTAGCCAAGTGCTGGGGAGTGCACTGGCTTTGCAGCGCCTACGCCGTGCCCATCAATCCATGGTGGGTAATAGCTCCGTCTCTGCTTTTTGCCATCATTTGCACTTGGATTTATTGGCGCCGCGATTGAAGCGTTCTGGTATCTACCGGGTTGGAATCCGCCCTCATTGCCGCTCTGCTGCACTCGAAACCCCTACTGTATGACGCCAATCCGACGCCTCGCTTTCGTGGTAAACGCGCAAAAAACCGGCGCTCACGAGCTATCGGCTGATCTTATCGCGCGCGCCGAAGCCGTCGGCGTGGCCACCCGCGTGACCCGCGATTTCCCGCTACCTGAAGGTCTGCTTCAAGACGTCGACGCCTGCTGCGTAATCGGAGGCGACGGCACCCTGCTCGGAGCGGCCCCCGCCGCCGCCGCCGCCGGCATTCCGTTGATTGGGGTAAACCGCGGCAGCCTGGGTTTCCTCACCACTTGGACCGCCGAGGAAATTCGCGAATGCCTTCCCAGCCTGCTCGCCGGAGACTTTGCCACCCAAGAACGCGCGCTTCTCTCCTGTCGCGTCGGCACCGCCGAGCCTGTCTCCGCCCTGAACGATATCCTGATCAAGGACGCATCCAATTCCCGCCTGGTCCGCTTGGAGGTCTTTGCGGATGACGAACTCGTAACCGACTACCTCTGCGACGGCCTGATTTTCAGCACCCCCACCGGTTCGACCGCCTATAACTTGTCCGCGGGCGGCCCCATTATCCACCCCGATGCCGAGGTGCTGGCGATGACCCCGATCTGCCCGCATACCCTTTCCAACCGCTCGATTATCTTCCGTGCCGGCGTGCACCTTCGGGTCCGTAATCTGTCCGAAAACGCCACCGATCTGGTGATTGCAGCCGATGGCCGCGCGCGCCCCGCCCCCGCCGCCGGCGATGCGATTGAAATCTCCCTGTCCCCTCGGCGCCTACGTTTGATCCAACGCCGCCACCACAGTCACTTTGCCGTCGTCCGCACCAAGTTGAGCTGGAGCGGCGGCGCCGCTGCGGATAAAGTCTGAGCCAGAAAACGTAAAACCGCCGCGGCCACCCTCGCCTGCATCGCGACCCGGTCAAGCCCCGCTCCATCCACCCGCTGCGTCCGGGTCTCGCTTCCACGCGCGACCGCCACCCAGGCAAAAGGTGCCTCCACCCCCCGACCCGCGTCAGGCTCAGCGTAGCCGGTCGTCGCCAGCCCGACCTCGCACTCAAACAGACACCGCACTCCTAGCGCCATTTCCTCCACCACCCGCGCGGAAACCGCATTAACCTCCACCGCATGCGCTGCATCGACCCCCAGCAGGCGCACCTTCGCCTCGGTGGCATAACAAGTCAGGCCCCCCGCAAAATAGCCAGAAGCCCCGCTCCAACGCCCCAATTCCACCTGCACCCGGCCGGCCGTGAGACTCTCGGCCACCGCTACCTTCGCCCCGCAGGCAAGCAATGCCCCATGGAGCGCCCTGCCCTCCGCTTCCGTCCAATCCGGATTATTTTGCTCCGAGTTCATCCGGACGATCCTGCATCAAAGATCCATCTCCACCCCTACCGGACAATGATCACTGCCCAGCACCTCCGGCTCAATCCAGGCTCGCTTCAACTTGGGCCTGAGCACCGAGGAAGCCAAAAAGTAGTCGATCCTCCAGCCCACGTTCCGGCTGCGTGCACCACCACGGTAGCTCCACCATGAATAGTGCGCCGGACCCTTCTCGAAGTGGCGAAAGGTGTCTACAAAACCGGCCTCGATAAACCGCGTAAAACCCGCCCGCTCCTCAGGCGTGAAGCCGGGGTTCGCCACGTTGTCCTTGGGCCGAGCGAGATCGATCTCTTGGTGCGCCACATTGAAGTCTCCGCAGGTGACGACCGGCTTGCTGCGCTCGAGCCCCTGCAAAAACCGTAAGAACTCCGCATCCCAAAGCTGCCTATACTCGAGTCGCCGCAGCCCGTCCTGGGCATTGGGCGTATAGACGTTGACCAAGAAAAAGTCCTTATACTCGGCGGTTAATACGCGCCCCTCGGCATCATGTTCCGGTTTGCCGATGCCGAAGCGCACTTCGATCGGAGCGTGTTTGCTCAGTATTGCCGTGCCACTGTAACCCTTTTTTTCCGCCGCGTAAAAGGTCACCGAGCCGTAGTCCGAGGGCCAGGAAACATGGGCGACATCACCGGGATGGCATTTGGTTTCCTGCAGGCAGATCACGTCCGCACCGCTCGCTTCCATCCAAGACACCAAGGTGCCCTTGTCCAGACCCGCGCGCGCCCCGTTCACGTTCCAGGAAAGTAATTTCATTTTCGTATATCATCCACGCTCTCCCCGGCCCGATCGCTTTTCAATCCTGCAACGAAACGCCAGCTCGGCGCTACTGCCTTGCCCCAGACCCTCTTGCCATAGAGGATCTACGTATCCCGACGCCCATGTCCGCCTCCGCCCTAGTTCACCGACCGCTTGGCCAATGTATTCCTGAACGCCTGCACGCGGTTTCCTGTAGCCTGCCAACCATGCGGGATGTTATCGGCTACGAGGAAAAAGACCCCGCCATCACCGCCCACCTGACTAGCGGCTACCCGCGCTTTGTCGTTCACCCTTTGCTCCGCCGCGTCGCCGAGAGCCTTCGCCAGACCACGCCCCGCTTTGCTGACCGCGAAATCTGGCTCTGCGCCGGCCCTGCCGTCGCCGCCGCCCTCCATGACCACCTCGGCAGTCTCGGGGAAATCCTGCCGATTAACGCATATATCACCGCCCTCGCCTTACCTGCCGGGTGCGAGCCCGAGCTTTCCCGCCGCGCCCGCCATTACCTTCAGCACACTGGGGCCTTCGCTTCTTCCCGCGCTGCTGAGGACTGGTTGGTTGCTCACGGTTACCTCGCCGCGATCGCGCCCGAAACACTTTTCGCTGGCCCCGACGAGACCGCCGCCAGCCACGTGCGCGCCGCCGTCGCCCACTCTTTCGATGGCCGGTTGCCCGCTTCCGAGGTCCATCTCGTCCCCAGCGGCATGGCCGCCACCTACGCCGCTTTTCAAGCCGTTAATGCCGTGCAGGCCCCACGCGGACGCAC
>Ga0114979_10000390_pt1 | contig 29091 bp, 25 predicted proteins | sample S_140625_EF_Meta_FD_87315 | JGI IMG/M metagenome (GOLD analysis project Ga0114979, IMG submission 87315) | Freshwater microbial communities from Lake Simoncouche, Canada to study carbon cycling - S_140625_EF_MetaG | ecosystem: Environmental > Aquatic > Freshwater > Lake | place: Lake...
AGTTATACAATGGAAAATACTGATATAGTAAATACCAATGAACAGTGTGACTCACCTGTTTATGTAGAAAAATCACCCGTATCTTCGCCCGTATTTGTTTCGAAGGAAACTGACAACGAATCATCTACTCAAGTTACAGATAAATTGATACTCCCTGTTTTGGACGAGTCGCATGTACATCCGATTGTGGATACAAATAGCTCGACATCATCTACAGTACCCACCTCACCCACCACACCTTCAGCACCCACCACCCAGTCAAACAAATCTAATACTACGCATATCCAATCTGAAACCAGTGGAACTAGAGAGATGATTACAGTAGTGGTAAAAGACTTCGCTTACTGTCAAGAAGAGTTTTTGAAACAAGTCAAGGAAAATAATTTAGAAGTTACTCCCGAAACAGTAATGCGTCTTCTACGAATTGCTATGATAATTGTAGAACAAACAAATGAGTCAGGTAGTAATAAAAAGGCATTTGTAATTAATTTGCTTAAAGAAATAGTAATGAACAATAAGGTTATGTTGACAGAACATAAATTAGAAGCTCTTAATTTGATAACCGGAAATATTGTTTCAGACTCTATTGACTTTTTAATTGACGCATCTAAGGGTAAGTTTGACATAAATAAAGTCGAAAAAATCGCTGAAGAAGTTGCAAAGTCATGTTTTACACGATGCTGGGAAATACTTTCAAAAAAGAAGTGATTTATATATTACACATTACGTGTTACATATTACATGTTACATGTTACATGTTACATGTTACATGTTACATATTGTTGTATAACGCATACGAATGGTAACCAATAGCCAAAATACCTTCTAAGAATATTAACTTGTAAAAAAGTAAGTCAGTTTGCTTGTTTTTATAACCAATATATATAACTAGAGGTGCTACTAGTAATACGTGAAACCATGAAATAACCGAACGTGGATTTGAAAGTAGTTTTAACCCATGTGCAATAATTATTCCTATACCTAAAAATATAAGTGCTGTGTATAACCATGTGGGGCATGCATTTCTAGTAATTCCTAAATATAAAAATAGACCTCCGACAAATAGTATATGAAATAAATGTACTATTACCAACTTTGTAATTTTCATTATATAATAATTTTAGAAATTATTATATAACAGAATCATGGAATATAATCATGGAATATAATCATGAATATGAATTATAAACCTAGTGACCTATTAAAATACTTTGATACAACACTCCAGTTTACATTCTTTAAAAATATCTCATGATATTTGTTAATGTCTAACCCAAACTCACATAAATATGCGTGTTCCCACATATCCATAACAAGTAATAAGTCGACACATATTAGTTCTCCTATATTAAATTCATTAATCCATAGATTCATTAAATTTCCATTTTTTTTATCTCGACACAATGCTACAAAACCTACACCCGGTATATTCGCCGTTTCCATGAAATTTTTCTTCCACAAAGCAAAAGAACCAAATGAATTATTTATCGCCTTAACTAAACCCTCATCCATTTTATCCATATTTTCTCCACACATAACTCCAAAGTACATCTCGTGCAGATGCATACCGTTAAAGAAAAACGAGAACTCTTTTTGAATACCATTATAAGATATTATATCTTTTACACCACCTTTGTATGTATTTTCTATTTTTTCTAGTGAGGCATTTGTTGCCCCAACTAAACCTTCATACAACTTGAAGTGTATTTTCATTAGGTCATCATTTATACCTTTAACTTTACCGAGCAAATATGAATAATCTACAGGAGTATATTTCTTATTTTTAGAAGTAAATACATAATATTTATTCTTTCGTGTAGTATTTTTCATTATATATTTACAGTATATATATTTTTTTTAAAAACTTTAATTTATTTGGGATTAAAGTACATATTTTTTTATTATTATATTATAAATATAAATGTTAAAAACCGAATATAAAGTATATATTATTATATTTGCAGTTATAACTCTAGTTATAATATTTAAAAAATTTTTTTATCATTCTAATTTTTTTAAAAATGGTAATTATGCCCTAATGACTGATGCATATGAAGACCCTTATATAGTAGATAACATTATCACTGAACAAGAAGCAACACATATTATAAATAGGTCGTCTATGTATTTAAATGATAGCCGTATACTTGGAGATACCCTTGATACCACAATTCGTAAAAGTAAATCAACATGGTTATATAAAGACGACCCTATTATTATGAATATTATGGTAAAAATCTCAGGTATTGTTAAATTACCCATTGAAAATGCAGAAGCATTGCAGGTAGTTAAGTATGAACCAAGTGGATATTATAACGAACATCATGACTCATGTTGTGATGGACACCATTTATGTACCGAATTTATCAAAAGAGGAGGACAACGTATAAAAACGGTTCTTATATATCTAAACGATGAATTTACAGAAGGTGCTACCAACTTTCCTGTATTAAATAAAAAATTTAAACCACCCAAATATAGTGCCGTAGTTTTTAATCCACTTGCTACAAACAGCAATAAGTGTCATCCTAAAGCAATTCATGCAGGTTTACCCGTTAAGAGCGGAGTTAAGTATGTTGCAAATTTATGGTTTAGAGAACACGTGTTTACATGATATTTGGTTCCACATTTTCTGAACCATCGGGATGAGTAATAATAATACCAACATCCATAGTTATTCTTGTATAAAACCCTTGGTATCCTAAACGCGCATATTCACTGTCGCATATTCTCACACGTATAGGGCCGCCTTCATTCTTTTCATAATACACACTATTATTATCATTGCGCGACATTGAGAATATAATATTCGGAGGCAACCCTTCTATATCAATCGTAACAACATTTTTACTATCGAATCCCGCAGGAAAAGCAAGGTATGTAGAATATCTTGACATATAACATTTGCGTGTTGCGGTAGTATCATATACAAAGTCGACATAAGCCCATGTCTGATAGTTACGCGATTTGACCCATCCTGCCCCATTTCGACTACCGTTACCAGATACTCCCTCTGTTAAAAAGGTATATATATCATTCATATCGATAATAGGATATTTTGCAACAGTACTACGCCTTGAACCTTCTAATTTAAAATAGGTAGGCATATATGGGTCATCATTTTTTTCCGGATTATTAATATCCGCGCGAAATATAGTTATATCATTTCCATGTGTATATGGTGTCTCTCTGTAGTTGTGATGTCTAGACTTATAAGCAATATATGCTGCTTTTTGTTGTTCATCGGCTGGGCGCCATATACCATCAATCTTTACATGAATATCGGCATTATGTGGGTTATAAGAATGGGACATTTGACTGATATGAAAAAATTAAGTATTTTATATATACCTTGTTTTATGTTTAAGTATATATAAAAATTATTATATAAAATTTATTGTATTTCAATCTATTACAGTCTACGCCGTCGACACGGATGAAGGGCCAAACATTGAAGGGATGCTATATTTTCCTGCTTCATCTTGGTGATATTTTGCAATAATGCGTTTCGGATATTTATCAATTTTCATAATATCTTCTGTGTCATACACGTTGCCTGCTTTGTCAATATAGTATATAATACCTTTAATATCTTGTGCCCAGATATCGACTTTCACATTCTTCGTCGTAGGAGTTTCACACGCGACTTCATCGATAATACTATGAGGCGTTCCCTTGATGTGTGTTCCACAGTAAGCCTCATCGTCCTTCTTGCGTCGAGTACACTGCTCACCATTTGCCCGTTTTGCAGAGCATCTTTCATACATAGGTACAACACTCTTGACACGTTTTCGTTTCATAAAGTCGTCTTTTCCAAGTCGCAACTTTTCATAGTTGTATACAAACCCAGCCATAGAGTTACATTGTAACTGTGTATTATCAATGTATTTCATCATCTCATCTCTTGTCGATGCATCATGTATTTCAAGTCCATTTACCATTTGTTGTAATTTTTTAGCGATATCATTTTTGAATGAAATCAAGTAATCTTCTATTTTTTTGTTTAAACGTCTTTCCATTCCTTTTTGTATAGGGTTCTTATTATTATGTAAGTAGTTTATCTTTATTTCAATTTTATATATATTATATTAAACCAATATGGGTTGTATTGGTTGGATGGGACGTATTACATGAGCGCTCCGCTGTCATCATCCTCGGGGTTTATATTTGTGTTGCTGTTGGGATTAAGGTTAAGGTTTGGTGGTAAATTTTCAAAAGAGGCTGCAGGGATTGAAGATTCTATTTCGTGTATTTCTATATCTTGATTGGATGCATTATTATTACTGTTATTACTGTTATTATTATCAAGCTCGTTTATATTACGCGGCGTATAAGCACCCATAACAGAATTATGTGTAGAACCGGCCAAACTAGGAGGCTTAGATAGATGCTGACTATTAGTACCATGACCATGAGTAGGAGTTGGAGTTGGAGGTTGAATGGGGTTGTTATTATTAAAGATAAATTCAGCACTAGCTACAAGAGATGGTGCGGTTATTGCATTTGTAAAATTAACCGGGTTAAAGGACTGATGAGAATGTTGAGATGGATGAGAATGGTGTGAATGATGAGAGTTGATAGATGCACTGCGAGATGGTTGCCTTGATTGCTGTTGTTGTTGTTGTTGTTGTTGTTGTTGCAACTGATGTAATAGTTGTAGTTGTTGTACATGTGACTCGGTTAGTAATAGACCACTGGCGGCGTTATTGATGTTGTTGCCGTTGTTGCCGTTACTTACTACTGATGGTGTACTTTTAATACTAGCAGCTATGTTATTAATAGGCATTTTATTATTTATAATACCTTGTAACTCATTACTGTTATTACCCTGTACAACAATATCAGTCAACTCGATAATGGAGTTTTTATTTATATGATGGTTGTTGCGACTACTATTTCGACTACTAGTATTCGACCTTTTATGTTTATTATTTGCATCAGAGTCGGAAGGAGGAGGCGATGGCGTATTACCTTTAATCAAATTAACCCCTTTATTGAATAAATTTGATACAGAACTAATAAACCCCGATGATGCACTTCCAGAAGATGCATTACCATCTGATGGGCGTTTTTTATCATTTCTTTTACTACCCCTCGAATGTCCGCCCCCATTATGATTATCACCATCGCTATTATCATCATCTGAATCATGAGAAGAACCGCGTGACCCTCGAGAACCCCGTGACCCACGTGAACCACGACTATTACTTCTCCGCCTTCGTCTCCCCCTTCCTTCATCATCGTCATTAGATTTATCACCGTTTATAGCTACTTGACTCAACCCGTTACATAAATTCGGTGTATGAGCTGAAAATTTAATTTTATTAGACGATATGTCTAGAACACCATAGTTTTTCTTAAACATTTCTATTATTTCTTCATCAATTAATGGTGCAATATCCTGTAAATTTTTTATATCGGTTTTAATAATCTGCAGCATATCTTTGGCTGATATTCTCTGGTCTCGTTTCAACGATAATTCTATCATTATTTTTTTATTTATTTGCTGAAACTGTAATGAACATATTCTATGAGATTCTGAACGCTTACCTAACTGAAAATACGTATCAATTGATTTGATTATACCTACAAAAATACTACTAACACCTAATATAATGTTCATTTTATCGTACCCTATATCGATACCTGTTGCGAACCCGATTGCACTAGACAGTATAATAACTGGTATATTTATATAGTTTGAGCGTTCGCTATATTTTTCGAAAGAGTAACGATGTAATATAGAAAATGACTCGCATTCCTCAGCATGAATTTTTAATAAATATTCTAAATCGCTATTATAATCAATAATATCTGACATAAAATATTATATAATACGTAAATATAATATTTTGTTATAAAATCGATATTTTTTAAATAAACGCACATTTTATATATATTATATTTTGGCCGAATTAACGCATTTCTCACGAACACTCATGCATCTCATGTGTTTAAGTATCACAAGAGTCTCATATATGTAGCAGATCAGACGACCTCGTATCATTCAGAACAAACCAAAATATTATCAGGGCATTCCCCCAAATTATGTATGAATCATATGTACTTCTATCGACTTCCAAAAAATCGAGTATTGCAAATATTGCCGGGTTTAATAAACAAATAACTAAAATCAAAATAACCCACGTTTTTAAACTTCCCATTCTCATTAATAACTTGTATATATTATATTATTTTATATTTTTTAAAATCATATTCATATTTATTAGGTATATCTTTCGTATCTATATAATAATACGATAAAGGTGTTTGAAAATTATATTCACTTATGCATATACGCATTGCTAAATAATATGTACTGTTTCTTTTATCTCCTCCATTTAAAAACTCAATATCAAAATCAGGTTCAGGTTCAGGTTCAATTTCTAAATCATCAGCAAAGAAACCAACACCAGCAGCATCATAGGCGCCAGCATCATCTTCTGCTGTAGTATTTGATTTTTTAATAGGTATTTCATATGCGCCATTATATGCAGAGTTATATTGTTCTGTCCATTTTCAGTCGTTATCTCTAAATTGTATAGTATTTTTTTCAATAGGATGTTTACTACAAATGTATTTCGCCATTTCTGACTTATCTGGTTTGTTTTTTTGCAAAAACATTTTCATTTTGCCCGGATAGATAACAAATCTAACTAAGCCACCCTTTGTATTCTTTTCATTCGTTTCGACATCATAACATGCATATCGCATAGAATTATACAAATCCGTAAAATAATAAAAAGGCCCATATCGTGATTCAATATTCGATTTTTTAATAGAGAAAACAGAATTATATTTCGCAGTATTACTGTCACTTCCGTTAAAAACGACCATAGGTGTTTCTATTAATGATGCTTTATGGAAAAGTTTTATGGCCTCAGGATAAGCTAAAAATACGTCAGTAACTGTCTCGCTTATATTATAAAATAGTATCTTCCTATAGTTGAATACTTCACTTACTGTACCCCACCATAGTGTGTCACTACTTCTAAACCGAATTACGGTATCATTTTTTTCCTTAAGTTCATATAATAAGATGACGCGTTTATTAATGTATGCACTTTTTACATCATTCATGCTGGGAGATTCGACAAGTCTGCCTTTAAATTCGCATAAACCATGGCCGAATAAGTTGTTTAATAGAAAGGAGGCATTATCTAGTATATCATATTTTGAAGTACTCTGTGAGAAATTTGGGAAATAAAATGTCTCATCATCGCTAGATTTATACAACATGAATTCTAAAAATGGTTTATATGCATTTTTATTTATATAGTAAACTAAATACTCAACTAAAATTTCACCATCACCTGTATCACCTAGTTCGCTCAAACTTTCATATATGTTATCTAGGTCACGTGTTAAATGGTCTGAAGATTTATCAGAAAAGGGGTATCTTATATTTGTCATTTTGTGTTTTTTTATTGACAAGCCATTATTGAATTTACTTTCATAATCTTCTTCTTCCTCTAAATCATGTAACGACATTTTATCTGATATAGTAGATTCTATATAGGAAGGTAAAAGTTCATGTAACTCTGCGTCATTATCTTCATCATCATTATCTTCATATTTTTCTTCTAAAATCTGTTTTGAATATCGTTTTTTGATTTTCGATTTATCTCTCGCATCTGTAGCATCTCTAGGTGTATCATCTCTAGGTGTATTTGTTTTTTTATAATAACGCTCAATGTCACCTAAAGTTATGAGTTCATTATGTGTTAAGTCGTTTTTCTTTCTTCGATGTGATGAAGGGAGCATTGTATTATAATTATGTGTCACACAATTATAATACTAGTATATTATTATTTTTGCACTTTACGGCGTATTGATTCTTTAACTTTTTCTTCACGTGACTCTAACAAAAACTGTACTAATTCTTTTGCTTGTTCATCGTCATCTTTGAAATACTTCACTAGGGAAGTAGCTAAAGTAGTTTTATTAAGAGGTGCTTTTACTTTTGTTTTTGTATAAATAAGCTTGCCGTCATTCACGTCAAAACAGTCGATTTCATTTTTGCGCATAATTTCTACTAAATTATCAGCATACCCTTTGCGTTTATCTTTTAGCTCTTTAAGCCGTGCTTGTATTTCACGTATTTCGTTATCGTTTGACATCCATCCCTTAATATGTTGCACTAGTTGTTCTTTTGTCTCCATGCTATACTTAATATACTATAGAATATTAATACATATTTTTTATATATATTTAATTAAATATGTATTAATATTTTTTAATATCTGTTATTTGAACTTCTCGTGCTATATTTCTTATAATTTTCTTTTCTATTTTGTCGTCATCTTCGATAGGTTCTGTTATTTTGTTTAATATAGTCAAGTATTCGTATTGTAGTTTTTCATCTTCAATCCAACGTGGGTGTAAGTCTACCCAATCTGATATTTTATTTCGCTGTTTATTTGCGACAGTTTCAATCGTTTTTTTCATTATGGTATTATTATTATCTTTCTCCCATTTGTCGTGTTCTTTAATATATACAGTATCACGTTTAAGGTCGGTACAATGTATCGGACGCTTATAAACATCTAATTCTTTAAGACCATTAATCATGAGATTGCTTATCCCTTGAGCAATTCCATTTTTTCTAGTAAAGTAAAGGTCTTCAAGTGTTATTTTTAAAGACTTAATAAATTCGTTTATATTGATAGCATCTTTGCACTGTTCATTGAGAAATACATTTAAATTAAAGTTGTTATTATTAGTAGTATTGTTTATAGTGTTACCCATTTTAGGAATCATACTTTTTATCTGCTTCTGTTGGTCTTTGATTATTTTTATCATTTCTTTATTGTCATTAATAAGCTCCATAAACATGTCTTTTGTGATTGCGTGATTTATTTCTTTTTCTGTATTACTCGTATTCGCTGCTACTTCGGTCTCATTTAGTATCTTGTTTGTAAATTTGTTACATATTTTATAATGCTTCCATAGCCCAACTCTTGAAAAATATTGTTTGCTACATGTGTCGCATACAAATATTTTGGTGTTTTCATTATCATTTTCCGTATTTGTTAAATTTTTATGTTTTGATGTCAATATATGTTTTTCATAGTTGCTTTGTTTGCTACATATAAAGTCACAACTCTTACATTCAAAAATATTTTTTTTTCCTTTATCATTTTCTTTTAAAATATTAAGATTATGTTTTTTCACATTATTATGAGTTTTCATATTATTATCGTTTTTCGTATTATTATGTTTTTTCGTATTATTATGTTTTTTCGTATTATTATGTTTTTCTAGTAAGCCGGATGTATTACAGTGTATATTACACTTTTCACAATAGAATATTTTTTTCTCTTTAGATTTAGTAACCTTTGGGGTGGGATTTTTTGGTTTTTCGAAAGATAATGGCTCAATGCTATTCAAAGTTGCGTGTAATAAAATAAAATATTCTTGTTCTTTTTTTCTTGCTTCATAATGATCTTTGCAATTAAAAAAATTAACTATTTCCATTTTCCAATTATCCCATCCACCATTGTTTCTTATCACGTCATATAACTTACATTTATAGTTATGTGATCTACTATTTGTACACCCTTGTTTGTGAGCATGTTTTCTTTGAACAAAATTTGTCGTATGCCCTACATACAACTCAGTAAAACTGGGTTCTTTACAAGTTATTTTATAAATAATTGTATTTGAATAGTCAATTTCTTTCTTGGGCATAATCTAATAAATATCTTATAGTTATCTTATTTATAATATAATATATAATAAATTACTAAACCTTTTTCATAATATATATAATAAGATGTTAAAAATTATCGTAACAAATATTTAATATTAAACAATATTTTTTAGAGCATTATGATCAGGATGGTAATAATTGTATTGTTTTCAAAACTAGGTTGGCTTGTTAACAAATGGACATTTTTTGTTAACGTTTTAGTTAACCAGTTAAAAGACACCGATTATATTCAATTTGTTTGCTACATATAAAGTCACATATTTTACACTAAAAAAACATGGAATTTTCTATAAGATTTTTTGTTAACAACGATTGTATAAGATGTTTCTAGGTCCTTTTTGTACAAAATTATAAAAAAAGTTATGGTAACAAACTATTCAACTTAAAAACACGATTTAGAGCATTATGCTCTGAGTGATGAATGCATTGTTTTTTTCAAATCTCTACCCCCGTTTTCTGAAAATGGACATTTATTTTTGTCCATTTTTGGAAAATGGCCTCCGAGAGTTGAAATTTTCATACATCATCACTTATTCGGCGTCCGCCCTGCCCATTTCGCGGGGGTTGTTACCATTATGATGTGATAAATATATAAAGATATTAGTAAATTGTTAGCATAATGCTGCGCAGAGGATGGGGGCGAGGGTTATACGGAGTATGTGGAATATGTGGAATATGTGGAATATAATATTTTATATGTATTATATATATTTAGGGTATAAATGAGAACTCGGAAGAAATGTATAAAAAAACATAAGAAAAGGGTTACTCGTTTTAAAATATATAAAGGAGGTCGGTCATCTGGTAGTAGTAGTAAAACGAGCGACAGATTGAGTCTACATGACCCGGTAAGAGTGTCTAGTGCGGCATTAGCGAAGTCCGCATCCTCGCATGCATCCTCGCATGCATCCTCGCATGGATTATCTCTAATATCGCCGGGGAAAAAATATGAAAGTAAAATAATTGATGTTAGTAAACTTCCTGGTCATGGACGCGATCGTGCACTGTCATATCATGCGAATATTCATTCTCAAGGCGATAGCGTGCCCGAGTCTATAGATAAAGGACTAGATGATAAAGTTAGAGAGGTATTTGACTTAAATCCGCCTCTAGATAGTCCAACAAAAAGGAAGAGGAAAGTATTAGAACGCCGCATCAGAGAGAATATCCCACCTGCACCACCTGTAGAATTATCGCCAAGGGGTCGTGGATTATTAACATCATATACACCAGAATTGGATATTGTTGAAGATGCAACGCGTATTCCAGTTTTGGGCAATGGTACAAGCAGGACAGCACCAGGATATCGAATGAAACCTTTTGTATATAAACACAGTCGTCCTTTGCCTTTAGCATTTTTAACTAAACAACAAGCTTCTGTAAAATCAAAAGCGCAGGCTATAATGCTTATGAATATAGAAATGTTTCCAAGCACTTATGCGTATTTATCACCTACTATATATGACATACTCAAAAGATTAAATAAAAAAGAATTATTTGGGAAGATACTTATAAAGGGAAAACTTAGAGATGCATTAATTCCGTGTATAACTATAACACGTATAAATGCAATGGAAAGTCGACTTTTTATGCCCCTATACGATACGGTACAATTTATGAACGCGATTTATCAGTTAGATGCATATAATTTAATGATAGGTCCTAATCCATATGATCCCGTAGCTGCAGACATTTCTGATATTGAGGTTACTACACCAGATGTTAATTCACCGTCACCGACAAATTTACAGGTTGTGGGGTATAATAAACATCCTATGTTTAGAACACAGCCTATGTCGGAAGAAGAAGAAATAAAGTTGGCTGACTTATCTGATACGCATCCAACAATAAATGGGGAGGATTATGCGTTTGTTATTGCTCATGGGTCAATCGCAAATGAATTATCGCCGAGGATGAAAATTCTTGCTAATAAATACTTAAGAATAATAGAAATTGGAAAAGCGGGACAAATACTTGGTATTAAATATCAAAGTCTTATGTTAGAAATAAATAAAATATTGAGAGACCATACGTTTCACGCAATGTTTGATAATAATAAAGAAGGAGCAGATATACGCAGTATCGTATTTAACATATTATGTCCGTATTTTACGATTGATAATATAGAATTATGCACTGCTAGTAATACATTTAATCTAGTAAATATAACACATGAAAGAGCATTTTCTGGTCATGTTGTAGATAGTATGATAAAGCAAAATCATAAAATCACATATAAAAGTATAAAGAATAGGGTTACACTGGGGGTATTTGTACCTGTAGATTATAACACAGATAAATCTACTCAACTGTTAGCCAAAAAGGAACTATATAAACTATTTCCTGGTACCTCATTTTTGAGTGAAAATACAAGTATGAAGCTAATCGAAACACTACTTCCAATTGCGATTCAACAAAATAGGCGTATAAATATAATTATATCATCGTGTGCTGTTAATTATACACAAGGGGATAATATATACGATAACCATTATACCATGACTAACCGTAAACCAGGTAATAAAAACCCAGCAATAGAAATATTGACACTTTCTAAAAAATATTTATCAAAAATTAACAAGATAATGGATGAATATATTATTACTTTTTATACAGATGGTGTTATGACTTTTAATCGTAGTATTGTGAACGGAAAGAGTGTATTTACAGGATATAAAGACTATAATAGAGATGATAATTATAGCATGTTATTTACTATCACTGAACACATTATTACTTTTTATAAAACTAAATTTGAAGCATTTATAACGAGTGGTTATACTTCATCTAATGTAGTAGATGAAATGTTTAGTTTTTCCATAATAAATGAAAGACGTATAACTAATACGTTAGTTGAGAGTGGACGCAATTTACAGGACTACTGGTTTGGTAGATTTAATACTTATATTAATGAAATGATAAAGGTTAAAATATTTACGATGAATGAGTTTAAAGATATATGTTCGCAGAGGATAATTATGATAAAAACATCATTAGATATTATTCTCGAAAATCTTAGAGGTTTTAGAATAAGGTATGTAACAGGTCCCGGGGTTGATGCTCAAATACAGGCAACATGCGATATGTTGGATGAAGCAATTAAATATGCAAATATTATGTATACCTATTTTTCTAGGTTAGAAAGTTTACTGGACTATATAGTTGATGGATTATCGCTTGATGCTAACAATCCTAATTCATTCTTAGATTATAAAAAATATGTAGATATGAAGAAAGAATATGATGAAACAGCAGCAAAAGAAATGTACGAAGAGCTGGTAGAAGATTTAGATTATGATAGATATGAAGGTGAAACTGTAGGATTTGGTGAACGTTTTTATAAGACACGTCATGTAAATCCTTTACCACCTCATGCTGAATTTCGAAAAACACACCGATACCAATATAAAAATAAAGTGCTTCCAAATTATGATGAAGTCAGAAAAAGACGCAAAACAATGAAGAAAAAATTATATGATGACCTGCATGTAGGAAAATATGCACGAAAAGCGAAGCGGTCATCCGGTGTTTCTATATAAATATTGATATGATATGGTATGATATGGTATGATATGGTATGATATGGTATGATATTTTTGACATCGTCATCAACATCAACACCAACACCAACATCAACGAGTTTTCTGCCAGTTACATATATAGCTTTCTAGTATATCCCCATTTTGACTGTTTCTAACTTGTTCGCTTAATACAAATCCATTACTATCGAATGCAGTTATAATATCGGTTATATTAGCATACCTTATTTTAATATCTTCATTTATTTTGTGTACTTTAGTTTTTACATTTAATAAAATAATAGCTCTTTTTGGACCTTTTCCTATAATATATACTTTATCTATATTTACTTTATGATGTCTACATATTGCCGATGTTATGTCATATATAGCAAGCATTCCGATACCATCAACATTTTTACAAATATTATAAACTTCGGTAATAATTTCTTCAAAAGTTTTATTTTTATAAACTGATATATTTATATCTTTTAGAATATTATGTAATACTTTTTTCCATCGACAGTGGCTTATTGCCTCTTGAAATATATTATTATAACTTTCGTTGGTGCTCATTATTCGGTTTATAATAAAAAAATAAACATAAAAGAAAATATTTCAATTTTATGTTTATATGAAATATGGTATATGATATATGATATAGCGCATTATTTTTCAATAACTCGTTTCATTAGTATACTAGTAACTAGATACGGGTCCATATTTGCAGCAGGTCGTCTATCTTCAAAATAACCATATCCAAACTCATATGTATTATTATTGATACGTACTGATGCACCTCTATCGCCGATACCTGAACTGAACTTATCATAACTTGATGTTTCATGTTTCCCCGATAGACGTGATTCATTTCTATCACCATAGTAATGTATATCTTCTTTGTGATATTTTTCCATATTATTTATAACACGATATATTTCCATTATGCCGGCATTATCGTGACATGGTGTGCGCATTATGAGGGTTGAAAAATTCGCATGACATCCTGATCCATTTATATGAGCGAACGGTTTAGGTTCATATGAGATAGTATTACCATATTTTTCGGCAATGCGTTCGAGCAGGAATCGGGCAACTAACAGTTCATCCGCGGCAGTTATTCCCTCTGATGGTCCAATTTGGAATTCCCATTGGTTTTTGCTTACTTCGGCGTTTATACCGGAAATAGTAATACCTGCTTTGGTACACGCGAGCATATGTTCTTCTGCAAGTGAACGGTATTCAATATGTTGCCCTGTACCACAGTAATGTTCTGTTGTATTATAAAATATCGACTCATCATCGTGCATGCGTTTATCTAAAATAAAGTATTCTTGCTCAAGACCGAACCATGGTTTTTGTTCGCGACATGAGTCGAATATTTTAGAAGCGAAGTGTCGCGTATTTGAATCAGTAGGTGTTCCATCGTGGTTATATGTTTCACACAAAACAAGTTTAGAATACCATATATGACTTCCGGTTGTATTTAGTAGAGGATTGTTGCATACAAAAATGGGAAGAAGTGTAATCTCAGATTTTTTGCCGTCGGCTTGACCTGTTGAGGAACCATCATAGTCCCAATCGGGAAATTTATGAACGCTTGAATAGTCTGCCGGAGTATTCTTAATAATTTTAGTTTTAGACCTAAATTTTTTATTATTGTCGAGCCAAATATACTCAGCAATAGTGAATGTCATTTTTGAATATATATATACACAAGTATATTTTATATAGTTTTTAAATATATTTAGTATAATATATATATATAAATGCCTAGTTCTTCTGTATCCATTCCAGTTTTGGACTAGGTCATAGTTAACTTTTAATGCGAATGTCTTTTACAAAATTGCGAGCCATCGATAGATATGACACTATTACATGGCTTACCAACATTAACGCCGCTTTTTAGTATAGCGACGCACCGTGGTTTAGTACTTTCAATCGCTATTGAACTTGTTGAACCGGTAGGATTTTTAGCAATATATTTTTTATAATGTGTAGGACAAAATAGTAGATTTTCAGCCTCATAATATAGTGCATTTTTGTCACACTTTGTATCACCATTAACAATATTGGCGTCACATTTTTTTATAATATGAGAACATTTGGTGGTGGGTAAGCAATCAGAACCGGTGGAGTGTATATTTTTAGAGAGTTTAACAGATGGGTATTGTATAAATGGTAGTAGTTTGTTAGTAATAGTGCGACAGTATGGGCATTTAATTTGATAAGACTGAAGTTTAGTAACTTCGTATATTGGATTTGATTTTGTTTTTTGGTAAAGTACTTCTTTATAAATTGGAATATAGTTAAACTTGTGATTACATTTAAGTGTAATATGATTTGGGTGAAGTTTATCTTTAGAAATAAGACAAATGTTATCGTCACTAGAAGGAGACACGGATGGGCAAATAATTACATTTGATGATTCTGATGATTCTGATGATTCTGTTGTATTAGTATTAGTGTTGGCTTCAGTTAAGGATTCGGAAGATGTATTTTGTATAATTTTATAAAGTTCGGAGAAAAAGTCAATAGAATTTTGTGGGTGTTGCGTATTTAATTTAGAAGTTAACATAAATATAAATTGTGTATAATTAATAAAATAAAAAGTCTTTATATTATTATATTAATAATATGGCGACAAAGAAAGAATGGGGGAATGCGACCTGGTATTTATTTCATACTCTTTCGTTCAAAATGAAGGATGAATATTTTGAAGAGTTGAAGCATGACTTTTTGAATATATGTACAAAAATATGTACAAATCTTCCGTGTCCTGATTGCTCGGAACATGCTACGGCTATCATGAAAAATTTAAAAAGGGATAATATTAAAACAAAAAAGGATTTACAATTATTCTTTTTTGATTTTCATAATTCAGTAAATAGGCGCATTAAAAAGCCTGTGTTCGAAGAGAACCAGATGTTTATATATCATAAGGCAATAACTAAGAATATAGTATATAACTATATAACTATATTGTCTAGAAAACATCATAACATAAAGTTACTAACAAATGGGTTTCATAGAGATATGACAATGAATGATTTCAAGAAATGGATTTCCCATAATAGTAACAAGTTTAATCCGTAAATATAACTCGAAACTATATTACATCTTACATGGTATGTATAACTTCACCATTTCTATATACCTTGCATTTAAAAGTCTGTTTATTGGGTCGCGAGCATATTGATGCACCGTTTTCAACATTAAAGAATACCATTTCATTATTTGCTGCTGAAACAAAGAGGTACCATAGATATCCAACAATCCAGCCGATTGCGAGACCGATTATGACGCCGACGATAGGGGTACATCCATAGTATATTTTAGATGCTGCATCTATGACGAAGAACACCATAATGATGGAAAGCATAATAACATTGTAGCTGCTATACTGTAACATAGGCATAAACATGTAAGCAAAAATGAATGCTAATGCTGCGCTATTAAAGTTGGGAATTGTGTATTGACTGAGACCGAAAGGTAATGAGACGAAGTTACATTGTTGTTTCCAGTATGGAGAACCTCTGTTATTAATATCCTCGAATTTGGAGTTAGTGGTGAAAGCAGTAATGGAGAAAACGAAAAGCAGGATAATAAAGCCGGCTAAATACATTACCCATTTTAAGTTTCCATTGCTTAAACTAGAAATAATGAAAAATCCTGATAATAAAACAGGTGATAAAGAAGATAGTAGTTGTAGAATACCACCAATAGACATAGATACACCTGGTTCTAAATTAGATAACATTGCAGTTTTAACAAACTTAGTATATGCTGAATCTTGGGTTTGATTTTGATTTTGAGGCGCAGGTTGATTGTTAGTTATTGACATATTATATTTTATATGTTATATGATATATAATATATAATAATATAATGTTTTTGTATTGAGTATTGTATTTTGTATTTTGTATTTTGTATTTTGTATTTTATACTTAATGTTTAAGCAACATATTAAATATATATGTAAAATACATAGAAACAAAAAGATAATAATATATACAGTACATTATTATCGAATCGTAGGTTTATTAAACCACACCATAAAACAACAAACAACACAACAGTAAACAACACAACAGCAAAAACAAGATGGGTATTCCGAGTTATTTCACAAAAATAGTGAAAGCGTATCGTCATATTCTAAAAGACATGAAACATTTGAGTCATGTAAATAATTTATACATGGACTGTAACTCATTGATATACGATGCTGTAAAAAACAACCCGACATATGATAAGGGTAAACCCAAGGAGTATGAAAAGGAGCTTATAAAAATGGTATGTAATAAGATTGACTTTTATGTAGATTTGTTAAAGCCAAAATCTCGTGTATTTATTGCCTTTGATGGTGTTGCGCCTGTTGCTAAACTGAGTCAGCAACGCGATAGGAGATACAAGTCATGGTATACTGCGCAAATTCAGCGGGATATCGAAGGTGTAAATTATAAGGAAACGTGGAATACGTCGGCGATTACACCAGGTACTAATTTTATGAGGCAATTAAATGAGGAAGTTGGTGTATACTTTGGTAAAAAGACGGTAGCTTCAAAAGACGGAGTAAAAGCGCTAGAGTATATTGTATCGAGTAGTTCCGAGTCTGGCGAAGGTGAACATAAGATATTTGATTATATGCGAAGGTATCCGGAGTATCATAATTCGCCGGATACGACGACACTTGTATATGGTCTGGATGCAGATTTGATTATGTTGACATTGAATCATTTACATATAACTAAAAATCTTTACTTATTTCGCGAGACGCCTGAATTTATAAAGTCAGTTGATTCTACATTGGATGCGAATAAGGATTATTTGCTAGATATCCCGGAGTTGGCGAGTGCGATTATCAAGTATATCAACAATGTAGAGGCTAATGTGGCTAATATAGGAGGAGAAGTTACAGGAGCCAGAGATTTGAGTAAATTAAAAGAAAAAGGGGATAATGAAATAAATAGGATAACAGACTATATATTCATGTGTTTTTTATTGGGGAATGATTTTATGCCGCATTTTCCAGCGTTAAATATAAGAACCGTGGGTATAGATATATTGTTAAATGTATATAGGGAGACATTGGGTAAGACAAATAAGTACTTAACAGAAGGTAATAAGATAGTGTGGAAGAATTTTCATGAATTTATAGAAAATATTGCAAAACAAGAGGATACACTTTTGATGGATGAGCATAAGAAGCGTGACAAGTTTGCGCGAAGGTTTGCGGAGGGAGGAGGCGGTGGATGGTCTGGGAGGGCTGTAGGCGGTGGTAGCGGAGGCTATAACAACATGAGAGATAACAGAAGCGAGAGAAATGCGTTTAATCAAGGAATAAATAAAAATCAAAGTAACTCGCAATATTTTGCAAAAAATGATAAAAAGGTATTAAATGATACAGACGAAGTATTGGGCGAAGGGGCAGATATTCAACAAATGGATGATTTATTAATGTTACCAATGAAAGAGCGTAGTGTGGAAAAATACGTCAACCCTTTTGCGAAAGACTGGGAGTATCGGTATTACAAGGCGCTGTTTGATATCGAGATAACAGATGATAGGAAGAGACAAATCTGTGTAAATTATTTGGAAGGACTTGAATGGACATTTAATTATTACATGGCGGGATGTATAGATTGGAGATGGTGTTACAATTATCATTATGCGCCACTTTTTAAGGACCTTGTAAAATATATTCCGCATATGGACACACAATTTTTAAAAATAAAGGAGAAACAAACGATTGAAGACCTTGTACAGTTGTGTTATGTGTTGCCTAGACAGAACTTGAACTTATTACCCGTAGATGTGAATATCGTATTGATGCAAAAGTTGGGACACTTGTATGGAGACGATTACGAGTTTAAGTGGGCATACTGTAGGTATTTTTGGGAGAGCCACGCTGAACTGCCGAGGTTACACATTGAAACACTGGAGGATATAGTTCGTGAGGCGAAAACCAAAACAACATTTGCTACATCTAGACCGATTCCAATACCGAAGTCACCACTACTTGAAAATAATATGTCACCTATAACCATGGAAATAAAGAGTGTAAGAAAATAGGATAAACAAATATTTTAAATTTTATACGTATAGCTTAATACTTCCCAATCATAATCTTTATAGTTACCTCGGTAATACATATTGGGAGGACGCGATTGTATATTTATATCTTCTATTTTTTTTAATCGAAATCTATCAACTTCATATTTTAATGAACTGTCATTTATAGTAAATGTTATACAAATCATATCGTCGTCAATGTGTGAATCCTTTCTATTTATATTAACAAAATTTGGTAACTGGTATTGAATAATATGTCTTATCTCATTATCAATTCCATAGTTAAGTTGATTGAATGCCTTTATTTTTCGATAAATATATTTTTCCAAAAATTTATATTTATCAAAGTCTATTAATTTTATAAGTTCACCGTTATATATCCTATATCTTTTTAGACATTTTGTATAAATGTATAAAATAATATCATCGGGGAATTTTTCGACTAATTCTATTATTTTCATTGTGTGTAATAACTATACAGAATATTATTATACAGAATATTATTATACAGAATATTATTATACAGAATATTATTATAAATATAAATATCATAATGTATTTATATTTATATTTGTATTTATTGAGTCGTAGAAGCAGGAGATGAAACAAATACATGAGATAATAGTAAATTCGACAAAATAGGAAATTTGAAACAACTGAACGAACAACTATTTATAGAAGTAGAAGTGCATGATGATTCCGCCGAAGATTCAAAACCTTGTTGCTTATAGATACACGATATTATAGAAAAAGATTTCTCAACGATTTTAAAAATAATAAAATATAAAATAGACCAAAGTGTGCTGCGAAGTAGTAGGGATGAAACTTTTAATGGGTTATCTCCATTTTCTATTTTATCTTCAATCATAGGGAATTTAGTAGAATAATTCTCCATTTTTTCGAGACATTCTTCGTGGGACAATCCCTGGCTACGCAATGTATCTATACGGTATTTATCCATTTTGGACCATATTTTTGACCACTGTTTGTATACATAGTCGTAATAGTCATCCTTGGTATATACACGTTTATGCTTTTTTTCGAACTTGGCTTTAAGTTTTTGGGGGTCAATTATGGGACCATAGTAAACGAATAATTTGGTATTTCTATGTAAGATAATTTTTTCATCATCCATGACATAGTCTTTGTTAGTAGTATGAATAAGTTGTATAGGTAAATTGTTTTCAAATGAATGATAAATAAATCCTTTTTTAAGGGAAGCGGAGACAGTATGACGGTGAGCGCGGCGAAGTCCTTCTGGATATAAAGACATATTTCTAACGTCGTCACTTTTGCGAATTTCTTCTATTTTTTTAAAATTTTCTATAACTTTTTCTTTTGAATTTCCCGATGAAATAAAAATGGTAGCAGATGTAAGGTAACATATACCCCCAATAATTGGTAGTAAATTTTTTATTTTATCATGAGCAATAAATTTTGCGGCGTAATGAAGTACATGTTGGTCAATAAAGAAGTCTCCGACGGAAACGTGGTTTGTCATGTATACAATATTTTTATCATAAATAAGGTCTCTTTTAGAAACTTTATAAACGTTACATTTTGCAATTTTCATACATTGTTTTACAATATCTTGCACTACTTGTTTATTCGTTTTTATATCATAATTTAGAATAGTAAAAATGGGATATATAAATGTAATATAAAATAGTAATATAAGACTGTAAACATTTTTTATACCAAAATTTGAATAGTCGTAAGTCAACATAGGTTCAACATCTACCATTTTATAATAACAATAATATTTACTAAAGAATACTTAAAATAAAATAATATAAATTACTAAACATTATAACGCAAATTTATAATAAATATTTATCGAAATAAATATTTATCATATAAATAGTTTAAAATAATGGATATAGTTATAGTATAAAGTACAAGTATAAGTACAAATACAAATACAACGATGGAAAATGTATTAAGTCGAATTGATAACAACTATAAAATTCTGAAATTTTCAGGAACTAGGAATGATTTTGCGACATTAATGGATAATAATCCTGGTATTCTTATATTTAAGTTTACAGCGGATTGGTGTGGTCCTTGTAAAAAGATTAAGGATTATTCGTATAAGAAGTCGAATGATTTGCCGGATTATATGACAATGTTGGAGGTGGATGTGGATGAGTGTTTTGATTTGTATGCTTTTTTGAAACATAAAAAGATGGTGAATGGGATTCCAGTATTTTTGGCGTATGCTAGAGGTGTGAACGAGGGTCCGATAGCGTCGATAACGGGGGCAAGTTTGCCGGACATAGAAACATTTTTTGCGGCGTGTATGAGTTATAGGTTTAAAGGATAAGGTGTCATAGATAAAGTTTTAAAGTATTTCAGTAAAACAATATTATAATAATAAAAACGCAAACAGTATAATAAAAATAAGTTGAATAACAATATGAAATATGAAATATTAAATATAAATAAACTAGTATTTTTTCATAATGACGATGTAAGCAAGGAATATACCGAAAAAGTTTTTAGCGAATAAGTCTAAAATATTATAAATAGCATTTTTTATATAATAAGGTAATAAAGCAGCAATACCATAAATAGACCAAAAGAAGAAGAAGTACCAGAATATTTTCAAACCAGTACTGCTTTGTGTTGCATATTTGTAATAAATAATATAATAATAAATCAAAAATGGTATAAACCCCATAAGGACACCAGCCACTGTCGAAAGTATTTTTATTTCACTCATATATCCAAATAGCAACATTAGCCAGTTTAATGTTATAATCTTTGATACAGTATCCATGTTATCTTTTAGTGTTCCGAATAAAGTCATACCGGTAGTATCTATATTATTATTTTTATTTCCCAAATAAATTAAATATACCATTAATGTTATTAACATAGTTGGTGTAGTAATTGCCCAGTCTACGTAGCGTTTAGGTGTAATATTTGTAACTTTATTAAAGTTATATACCAACCATATATAAAACAAGCCCTCAATAATTTGGACAGTTAATTCTAAATAAACTAAATGGTTTATTATATAATACTGAGGTGGAGTTGTTATCGTAAAAAATAGTGTTATAATCTCTATTATACCTGTGATAATCTGTACTATTACAGATATTCGCAACGTACTATAGAAAATTGCTTTGGCGTCAATACTCGAAAGTGTAGTCATTTTATTTACTGACAGGATATTATAAGTATATATATATATATTTAAAATATAAATAAGTTAAATATGTATTAAAAACTATAAATAAATATATAGAAATAAATTTACTATATTATAGTAATATGTCAAGTATATCAAGTATATCAAGTATGTCACATATGCATGAAAGTATGGACCTAGATATAAACAATTACGAGTTAACGGATATATTAAATTTATTCAAGTTACCGGTAATGTTTGACGATAAACATCTCAAACAAGCGAAGGTGACGGTGTTACATATGCATCCCGATAAATCAAAATTACCAAAAGAGTATTTTCTATTTTTTACCAAGGCATATAAAATATTATACGAGATATACAAAGTGCGTTTTCCCGATGCTAAAAAATACAAAGAAGACAAGTTTTCATATACAGCGGTAATAGACCGCGAACTAAACCAGAATAAGTCAAAGACGGCACACAATGTAGAAGACCGCGAGTATCATAAGTCGCAGGAAGAAGCATATAAAAAACTTCAAAAGATGGATTCAGAAAAGTTCAATAAATGGTTTAATGAAAAGTTTGACAAGTTTCGTTTACACGACGAAGAACAAGATAATGGGTATGAAGAATGGTTTAGGGGAGTTTCGAAGGATGGCGAAGAAGATAACGAATATGGTGAAATGGGAGGAACATGGGCTGAAAGGAATGCGCAAATAGAGCGAAAGAAGGTGGAGTTGAGGAATAAGATGGCGTTAATACAACAATCAGAAATACAAACGGCGAATAGTAGCGGTGGCGGCGGAGGGTACTATGGGCTAGGACGCGAAGCTCCGCAAGAATATTCTAGCGGATTGTTTAGTTCACTGCAGTACGAGGATTTAAAGAAGGCGCATACTGAGACGGTAATACCGGTAACAGCAGAGGATTATGAGAATATGAAAAAATATAAATCGACAAATGATATGCAAATGTTTAGAGATATTGAAAAGTCGAAATATAATTATTCAAAGGAGTTTCAGACTACACAGTTAGATAGGGAAACGGCATTACAAGTGGAGCAAGATATGAAAAGGGCGTATAGGTTAGCAAAACAGGATGAGATAGTGAGAGATATAAATAAGAGGTTTAGTTCTGAGTTTCATCAGCTGACGAACTGAGATAGGTTGGGATATAGATGTCTATTAAAAACATGAGATGCAACAGATGCGTGAGATTAATCAAAATTCGCCCAATAAATCAAAACTCTAAAAATAACAAAATATACTTAGTATATCTAAAAATATATTCTAGGTAATTATTATACGATATAATATAATAAAATGAAAATTTCAAAACAACAGATATTAATGATTTTATTACTTTTAATTATAGGATATGTATATTCTATGTATTCAGGTAAATTAAACGATGATACAGAGAAAGAGGAGCGTGATTTAATTCAAAAGTTTTTAGCGAATGATGTGAATAAGATGGACCGAAAGAAGCCATTTTTGTGGATACCTGTCGAATACGATGTGAACGAGAGACACTGGTTAAATTTCGGTTCAAGGAATACGACAAATTTGAATCAGCCTTATTTATATTTAACGATAAGGAGTATAATAGATAAGTGCGGAGATTCATTTAATATATGTATTATAGACGACAATGTATTTAACAAGTTAATACCGAACTGGACAATACATGTTAGTCGTTTAACAGAACCTTTACGATGTCACATGAGAGAGTTGGCGATGGCGCAGTTGTTAAATAAGTATGGAGGCATGCGTCTACCGCCGTCATTTATATGTTTCGAGGATTTAATAACATTATATGAGCTTGGAGTAAATAGAGAAACGGCGTCGGGTGGTGGTGTATTTGTAGCGGAGATGGTGTCAAAGAGTATAACATCATCCACGATTACATTTGCACCATGTTCTAAAATAATGGGATGCCGCAAAGATAGTGAAGTGATGAGAAAATATATAGAATATTTAGAGGTTTTGGTATCGAAAGATTATACAGATGAGATGGATTTTGAAGGTAAGATAAGCAAATGGTTTTTTAACAATGTATCGAGTGGAGCTGTGAATATAATAAAGCCGGAGTTATTTGGGGCAAAGAAGAGCGATGACTCGCCCGTAGTTATAGAGAACTTGATGAGCGATACAAATATGGAACTTTCGAAGGAGAGTTTTGGACTGTATATACCTTCTGCTGAGTTAATAAAGAGGCGACACTATGGATGGTTTGTGAGAATGTCTCCTACACAAGTGTTACAATCGAATACTCAAATAGCGAAGTATTTATTGGCGATGAATTAAATAGTATAGTTGAAGTAGTAAAAATATATAATAAATAATAAATAAAATATAGATATTTCGTATATAAAGTATAATTCATTTATAATTTATATATAAAAATGAAAAACTGGATTCCTAAAAAAAATATTGATACAGATTTGGTAAATAAGTTACTTGAAAAGTCATTAGAAAGTAATCATTTTACAAATAATGGTCCTAATGTTCAGTTATTAGAGTTATTTATAAAAGATAAATTTAAAGTTGATGAAGATAAATGTGTTATAGTAGTAACAAATGGAGCTTTAGCTCTTCATTCAATAACGTCGGGAATACAATTCACGGAAAATAAGAAGATAACATGGGCAACACAGTCATTTACATTTCCACCATCAGCGCAATCAAATTTATCAAATGTAGAAATAATAGACATAGATAGAGATGGAGGTATTGACCTAGTTCTAGTTGATAATAGTATTAATGGTATTAATGGTATTATTGTTACAAATATATTTGGTAATGTTGTTGATATAGATAAATATATTGAATGGGCGAAACTAAATAACAAGTTTTTAATATTTGATAATGCAGCAACATCATATACATTTTATAAAGGTAAAAACTGTGTAAACTACGGGAATGGTTGTATAATAAGTTTTCATCATACGAAACCGTTTGGGTTCGGGGAAGGTGGTGCAATAATAGTAGATAAAAAGTATGAAAAAGCAATAAGATGTTTAAATAATTTTGGAATAGGCCTGACAGATGAGTACTGGGTAAAAGAGGGGAATAATAATAAAATGTCGGATATATCAGCGGTATATATATTACAATTTTTAATGAATAATTTTGATAAAATTGTTAGTCATCATAATGAATTATATAAATATGTAAATGAAAAATTAAAAAAAATAAAAGAACAAGAAAGTAATGAATTAAAATGGAAATTATTTCCATCTTTTCATGAAGATAACATAATAGTACCATCATGTTTATGTCTACTATTTGACAACTATGATGATAATATTAGATTAAAAATATTAGAAAATAATATATATTGTAGGAAGTACTATTACCCTTTAAAAAATACGAAAGTTGCATGCGAGATTTTTCATAGTATTTTATGTATATCTTTTACGACAGAAATGAAAAAAGAAGATATTGATATGATATTTGAAATGGTTAAATAATATAGCAGATACAATAGAAATTTTACAAATATTGCGTATGATTTAGTTATATAAAATATTGATTATAAAATATTGAGTATATAAAATTAAAATACATGAATGATAAAAAACGTGTATTATTGACCGACATAGTATTTCCTAATAAATATGCTAGATGGAGATTAACAGAAATATATAATTTTATTAACGATTATGATACAGATATTATGGTAATAAACCGTATAAATAATAATACTGGTATTATATTAAATTTTGATTTTGATATATTATGTGAAACATTTAACTTGCGTGACTATAATATAATAATATTTAATCCTGAATATAACTATATTAATAAATATAATAGTAATTTCGACGGAACCAAATATAACAATAAACTACCATGCGATTATATTTTACAAAAAAAGAAATTTATAAACATTCCATTTAGTGTTAATAATTATAATATTGTATACCATATTTTTTTAATGAATTACACAAGTTTTAATAAAAATTTTTTATGTAAACAAGAAAAACAGTTTATACATTTATATCCTGGAGGTGGTTTTCTAAATAATGACAGTATACATAAAATAGATAAAAATGCGAATATAATACCATCACAGCAGTTTATTTCTAAATTAATAAAAAAAAATTCATACTTGAATATATATGGGGCTCCATTTTTCACAAAAGAACAAAAGTGTAACAAAAAAGAAATAAATGACAATATATGTATATGTTTTACGTCACTTGGAGACTATTACGAAAAAGGCTCTGATATTTATGTAGAAATTGTAAATAAATTTAAGGAAACTTATTCAAATAACGATATGAATTATTCATTCATATCCATTGGTAAATGTTTACCGTCAAAATATATAACACACTATGACGCAATGGATCAAGAAAAATTAAGTTATTTTTATAATAAAAATGTAGACATTTTAATTTCATTAGATTCGGGTATACAGTTAAACGGCTTCCCATTAGGTATAGAAGGTATAATCGAAGGATGTATTTTATTAACAACTGATATTCATGATCAGAATAAATTAAATAATTTCAATTTAGATGATTTTTTTATAATTGATAGGAATAATATAGAGAACATTATTAAAAAAATATTATTTTTAAAAGATAAGTTAATTCGAGAGGAAAAAATAAATATGTTACAAAATAAAATATATAGTTTATTTAGTTATAATAATACAAATAATATAATAAATACATATATAAACACGATGGACATATATAATTCTTTAGTAAAAGATTCAGGCGGAGCTTGTCACCCTAGTAAATTTATGTATATTTATAATAACTTTATACGCGATAAAGGTAAAAAAACAATTGTTGAAATTGGAGTATATAATGGATGTTTTTTATTACCAATTACTTTTATGAATAATAATACATTAAGTTATGGAATTGATCCATATGAATCGTTTGTTCAGAAAGATATTCAAGATGTAAATTTATATAAAATAGCTGAATCTATTTCAACGAATGGTACATTTTTAAATAATGTATATAATAGACTGATAAGTAATATTAATAAATTTAAATTAAATGTAAAAATTTTAAGAAATAAATCAGAGAATGTTGTAAATAATTTTGATGATAATAGTATCGACATTCTTCATATAGATGGTTGTCATGATTATGAATATGTTTTAAAAGACTTATCTTTATATAGCAACAAGATAAAAAAAGATGGTATTATAATAATGGATGATACTAACTGGCCATCTGTGAGAAGTGCTGTAGATACATTTTTTAAATCAACAAATAAATTTAAAATGATTCACGTAGAACCCGAATGGTGTATTATAAAAAAATGCGAATAATGCGAATAATATTATTATATATTAACAATACTAATAATATATAATATATAAATTAATGTTTACCGGTATTATATTTCCATCATCATCTACTGTTAGTTTAGAAATTCTAGATTCTTTAAATAATATAAAAGACATATCAGTAATTGGTATTAATTCACACGATAACTATGAATTAAAAGACTTATTTAATATATCATATAATGACTGTCCGTTAATAAACGAAGATGAGAATAAATGTATAGAGTACTTGATAAGTATAGCAAAAACTCATGGATGTAATTTTATAATACCCACAATGGACTATTCTCATTTAATATTAAGTAAACATATTGATATACTTAATAGAAACAATATTAAAATAATATCATCATCCTATGAAACAAATAATATATGTGTATCAAAAAAACAAACATATATGACTTTAAAGGATATAGTCGAGTGTCCAATATTATATAGTTACCACGAAGTTACTACGAATGAACACAAATATATGAATAAAAAGTTGTTTTTAAAACCTGATATCGGTTATGGTAGTAGAGACTGTTGTATAGTTAATAACATTGATGAATTAAAAAAAAAATATAATGAAAACTTACTAATATTAGAATATTTACCTAACGATGAGTATACGATTGATTGCTTTACATATAATAAAAAATTAGTATATATAAATATAAGAAAGCGTAAATTATATAAAAATGGGTTAAGTGTAATTACAGAAAGTATAGATTATAAGTCTAATTTATATATTACTATAGAAAAATTTGCTAATGAAATAAATAACACAATTGATTTTTTTGGAGCATGGTTTTTTCAAGTAAAACTCAACGAAAATAATATATGTAAGTTGCTTGAAATATCTACTCGTATTGCGGGAGCATCATCTATTAATAGGTTAAATGGTTGTAACTTAACACTACTTTCTATTTACTATCACTTTGGGTTACCTGTTAATATTATAAAAAATAATAACTACCTATTAGTATCAAAAATTTTTAAAAACGTAGTTAACTTAGATAAATTATTTAGATATAATAATATTTTTATTGATTTTGATGACACAATAATAATAAATAATAAAGTAAACTGCTTAGCAATGGCTTTTTTATATAGAGAATTAAATAAGAATAAAGATATTTATTTATTGACGCGACATAGAAATGACATACAAGATACATTAAAACACTACAGAATATCAAATGATATATTTAAAAAAATAATAGTAGTAATAGATGGAACTAAAAAATCAAACTACGTAACGGAATATTCTTTGTTTATAGACGATAGTTTTAAAGAAAGAAATGATGTAATAATAAATACTAAAAATGTATTATGTTTTGATGTAGATTTTTTTG
>Ga0114979_10000395_pt1 | contig 29057 bp, 21 predicted proteins | sample S_140625_EF_Meta_FD_87315 | JGI IMG/M metagenome (GOLD analysis project Ga0114979, IMG submission 87315) | Freshwater microbial communities from Lake Simoncouche, Canada to study carbon cycling - S_140625_EF_MetaG | ecosystem: Environmental > Aquatic > Freshwater > Lake | place: Lake...
CCTCGGAAATAGGGCAGGTAGAACGGATGCAGATTGATGGCGAATGTAAATCGGTCTATGAGCGATTGCTTTAAGATATCCCTGCATCCAACAGTTGCAAGCACTTCGGCGTTGAGATCGGTCATTTGCTGAATGGTCTCAGGGTCGTCGAGAGACGCGTATTCAAAGAGGGGCACGCGAAATTCTTCCGGAGTGCGAAAAACATCCCAGGCGTAATCTTCAAAATGGTTTTTTCGGATCTCAAATAAAGCGAGATCTGACTCGTGCAGATGGCGCACATGGGTGAAGACTCCGACAATGGTGTGATGCGAACCCTCAAGAGCCTCAAAGCATCTTTTTATTCCGACCGTATGCCCAACCAGAATAATCTTCATCGCACATGCTTTTCATGAAGTTTGATAGCACCCTCTTGCATGGCGCTCTCATTCTTGGTGAGATTATTTTCGTGCATACGGTAGCGATACATGGGAAGAATGATGTTGTAAATATTATAATTATCGGTCCACCGGATGCGCAAGTCTTCTTCTTCGCGGGCGCGAAACTGTTCGTCGTATAGTCCGATATTGTAAAGAAAATCCTTTCGAAACATTACACCACAGGCAATAGGTTTTTCTGCGGCACTTACGTGCTCGATGTGCTTGCCGCGTTCATCAACGAGGTAGTAGTCGACAGCAACGGCGTCGAGAGTATTATTTTCTTCCAGAAAGAGTTTTTGCAGACGAAGTGTATCCTTGTGCAGGTAATCATCTGCGTCAAGAAATGATACGAACTGACCCTTGGCTTTTTTGATTCCGAAATTGCGCGCTCCGGAAAGCCCCATGTTTTCTTCCAGATTGAAAATACGAGCATCTTTCTCGAAATTTTCAAGAACTGATGTAGTCCCATCCGTTGAGCAGTCGTTTACAACGATGATTTCATATTGATCACTCGATAAACTTTGGTCTAGCGCGCTGCGAATGGCGCGCTCCACGTATTGGGCATAGTTATATGTGGTGATAATAAGAGAGACCATTTCACATTGCGTTATGTCGACTTCTTCCGACGTTTTGACTTTGTTGACAAATCTTCAGTGTAGTAGTTATTGCCATACATGTAACCACCATAGGTATTACCGTAGCCATAACCGTAACCATAGCCGTAGCCATATCGATATGCGTATTTGCCGTAGTAGTACTTCCAGCGCTTCTGCTTGATGTTGTTCAGAATGATTGAGTTCTTTTTCAGATTATTCATTAAAAGAACGTCCTCCAGGTATCGTATTCCTGCTTTTGTAGCTTTCTCCGTATTCATCACGAATATTCCAAGATCTGCCTTGCTTAACATGACCAAAGAGTCGCTGATGAGCAACAATGGCGGGGTATCGATGATGATGTAATCGTAATTTTCACGTGTTTCATTGAGGAGTTGATCAACACGCGCATTTAACACTAATTCCGATGCATTGGGTGGAACCGGTCCCGCGGAAATCGCGTCGAGATTTTCGACACTGGTTGCAACAATGCTTTGTCTGTAGTCTGTTTTTCCGATAAGGAAGGAGGATACACCACTTACGTTCTCCAAACGGAGTGACTTGTGCACTTTTGGTTTGTGCATGTCGAAGTCAAGCAAAAGCACGCGTTTGGACGCTTTGGCGAGAACGGAAGCGAGGTTAACGGAAACGAAAGTTTTACCTTCTCCCGGATGCAGGGAGGTAACCAAAATGAGCTTAGGCCCTTCCTCGGGTAGAATATACTGAAGGTTCGTTCGAACTGATCGGAAGGCCTCGCTGACGTTGGATCGCGGGTTACTGCTAATAACGATGGGGTCGAGATCAATGTCCTGATAATTCGGAATACCACCAAGGAAGGGCATGCGAGTGAGTGATTTCAGTTCACGCGTGTTTTCAATCCGCTCAAAGAAGATTGCACGAACGATACCAATAATCAAAGCGATGAAGAAGCCTATACCTACATAAATCCAAATGGTACTTTTCTTTTCGGGTCCAACCACACCCAACGAACGAGCAGCTTCGATAACACTTGTTTGTGGCACGATACCGGCACGGGCAATTACGGTATTCGCTTTTTTCTGAAGTAGGAAAGTGTATTGGCTTTCATTGACAGTCATTTTTCGCTCAATACTCATGAGGTCGCGCTGCGAGCGAGGTATGTCGCGCAGTTCAGCCTCTACATCCAAGTACAGCTTTTTGATAACCCCAATGCGGTTTTCAATTTGTTTCTTGTTGTCGGTGGTGTATCTGAAAATGCTGTTTCGTATTGTTTTCACGACCGAATCAACCTTTTGAACCCTTCGGTCGGATGGCTTCATATCGACCAGCAATTCCGTTTTGCGTTGTTTGAGATTGAAGAGGTCTTGCACGAGATTATTCAGCGATGCATCCTCCGCTTTGAGGATGTTCATGGGGGGAATAATCGACATGTCTTTTTCCTTGGTAAGGAAGTCCTCCAAGCTACTCAAGGCTTCAGCCCGCGTTTTGAGATTGCGCTCTTCGACTTCAAGCTCTTGCAATTTTGAAAATGCCTGCGCTTGTTCGATATCCAAATCGAGAATGTCTTTTGTCGCTTTGAAGTTTTCGATTTCGCGTTCGAGGGAGTCCATTGTTTTCATGACGCCATCGAGTTGCTTGTCTATGTATTCTTCTGTTTTTTGATTTACAACCAACTGATTTTCCAGCGTGTAGTCGATGTAGACACTGGCTAGCGTATCCAAAAAGATTTTTGCCCTACTCTCGAGCATGTCTTTCATGGTGAGCGATAGAATACTTGTAAACTCCTGATTCTCTATGCTCAAGCCTGAGCGGAATCGATCAATCAAGACTTCGGGATGCTGGACGGAGAATTGGAAATTCTGTTCTTGAATACTATTTAGGCTGACCTCATCTACTCTCGGCATTAGATCCACTTGAATGGAGAAGTTGACATCTTCATGCAGCTTACCGAACTCAAAATCATGTGTGAGTTTTTTTCCATCGATTTCATAGCTAATCGAATAAGTATTTAAATCGATAATCTTCAGATTAAACGGTTTTCCGTATAGCTTTTTATCCATTTGACGCCAGTCACAGTCAATGTCGAAGAAAGCGAAGCGGTCTACCTGTTCGGTTTTCACACGCCCCACCAAAAAGTAACTTTTGGTAAAGTCAACACGCTGCATCACTTTGCCAATTAAGTCGAACGAACTGATGATACGCTTCTGATTGGTTATATCTTGAATAAGCGAGTAGTAACCGATGTCCTTAAAAATCTGCGTTTGGTAATCGTAGGTCTCGTTAGACTTTAAAAGAATTTCCGTTTTTGCAGCGTAAATGTTCGGCAAACGGTGTGTGTAGAACAAGGCGAACATCCAACCGATACCGGAGAATAGAATGAGCAAATACCAATTCTTGTTGATGAACTTAATTATGGGCCTTAAGTCATCAGCGTCAAGGAAGTTGGTTTTTGGCGATTGCGGGGTCGTATTCGACATAGGGTAGGTTGGTGATTCGGTAGTCGGGCAAATATAGAGCGTAATTTTCTCGAACAGTTTCTTAGGAGAATTCGCCGCATAACAATTATTTGATGTTAGGTATCAACTTTCTATTACTTTTGTCGGAGTTTTAATTTCAAGGCACATGCAAAAATTATTCGCAACACTGTTCATGCTCGTCTTTATTGCGGCCGCTTCCGTGGTGTTTGCGCAGCCGGGACCTCCTGATTTGGGTCCTCCATGTGGTGGTCCATTTGGTCCCCCCTGTCCAATTGATGGAGGAGTGAGTTTGTTAATTGCGGCAGGGTTGGCGTATGGTGGAAAGAAAACATACGATATCAGCCGCAAAAAAGGGTAATGCTGCTCAGCCTGAAGAATCAGCTGATTCGTTTCGTAATTACGGGGTCACTGCTCTACATTGGTTGGCTTTTACTTTACGAGTTTTATCTTCATCCTAAGACAGGTTTTGACGCCGGCGTGGTTCGTGCACTCGTTGTAAGTACAGAAGCTGCATTAAAGACCGTTGGTTACACCCTTACAGACTATAAGAATGACCCGGCTGCCTTCCAGCAACATGTTGGTATTGATGGCTCCGGAGGATTGACGATTGGGGCTCCATGCGATGGTGTTGTGCTTTATGTCTTATTCATTTGTTTTGTTGTAGCGTTTCCCGGGCCGCGAATGCATAAATTGTGGTTTCTTCCCCTGGGCGCATTGTCGGTTTTTGCTGTGAATGTGCTGCGAATTGCTTCTTTAGCCGTAATCGTTTATGTCAATCCTGATTGGCTAGCGTTCAATCATGATTACACCTTTACGCTCCTGGTATATGCCTACGTGTTTGGATTATGGATGCTATGGGTAAAAAAGTTCTCCCCTATGGCCGAACACCTTAATGCAGGCTAGAATATGCGTAAAACTCTTCTGATTGGTTGTTTGGTTGTCGTGGCTATTGCTTTGGGGTTCTATCAGGAGCAGTTAAAGATTAGCATCAACTACATACTCGAAAATGCACCCCGCATACCAGGGTTTTACGGGCTCAGTGCGGAGCATAAGCATCAAGCCATCGAAGCACAAAGATTTAACGCGCCCTTCGATTATTACCATAGCCATGAAACCCTACGATGGCTCTACAAATGGGATCAGCAGGAACTGCTGCGTTTGAAATGGGCAGTAACTGTTGTGTCGCTGTTGGTTTTTTTTATCATCAACGCGTCGCTACTATGGCTATTGGAAGGAAATAGACAGGTTTTGCCGCGTCTAGCATTGACCTACCTGATGTTTACAGTACTTGCCTTTGCTATTTATGCCCTAGGCAAGTTGATTTCCATGCCGGATCAGACGTACGCGATAAGCAGGCGAATAACGGGTGCGCTGCAGTCATTAGTACCAGTCATGATCTTCTGGCCTTTTTTACGTCTATCAAAACAAAACAACACATGATGCAAACGATTGAAAATATGCCTGACCAGGCAAGGGTTTGGGTTTATCAGTCAGACTGTTTCCTGAGTGAAGCCCGTGAGCGTGAAGTTTTAGAACGCTTGGAAACGTTCATTTCCCATTGGACCTCACACGGCTCTGCCATGGACGCCTGCGCTAAGGTATTTCATCACCGCCTCGTTGTGATTGCAGCCGATGAACAACAGGCCGCAGCCAGCGGTTGTGGCATAGATAAGTCGGTGCATTTCATGCAGGAGTTGGGGCGAGAGTTGGGTATTGATTTTTTTCAACGAACCACGGTCATTTTCGGTCATGACCAAGATTGGCGTGAAGCGCCCATTCATCAGTTTTGGGCCATGCGTAAGGCTGGTCAAGTGAATGATGAAACACTTATTTTGGACACCACGGTGCGCACATGGGGTGAGCTTAGAAGCGCATTGGTCAAGCCTTTCGGTGAAAGTTGGCACAAAGACATGTGGGGCCGATAGAACAGCCGTTAAAGGTAGTTCTCAGTCATTCCAAGGGTCTGGTTTTTTTTTCTTGTAAATTTTTATGGTTCGGAAGATTTGTCGGTTATCTTGCGCTCACTTTTTTAGTGCGTGATAGCGCTTGAGACTTAACCTAACCTTTCAAACACGGCGTGTCCAAAGCGTTCTATCGTGCTTAAAGCCAAGCATGCAAAGCCTCAAGGCTTCATGATAGTTTTTTAAGATGTGTGTATTAACCAAAACCAGTTTTTTAGATGAAAACGTTTACGAGAATTTGTTCTTTATTAACCGTGGCACTGGCAGTCTGTTGGGGGCCATTGAAAGCGCAGGAAACCTGCCAAACCGCAGTTCCCGTGGAATGCGGAGCGTTTATCACGGGAAGCACCGCAGGTGTTACCAACGACACAGGTACATCAGGTGCGATTACCTGCGGAACCTCGCTTGGTACGGCCGGTCAGCATTGGTATGTTTTTACTCCAACAGAGAACTTTGCTGTCAATGCATCGACTTGTAATGCAGGTACGGATTATGATTCTAAAATTCATGTCTACAGCGGTTCTTGCGGAAACTTCACTTGCGTTACCGGTGACGATGACGGCTGTGATGTCCCGGGTGCTGCCTCTATCGTTGACTTCAACGCGGCTTGCGGAACAATTTACTATATCCGCATTGGTGGTTTCGCAGCAGGAAGCGGTAACTATGAATTCAGTCTGACCTGCCTGCCAGGTTCTACGGCGGGTTGTACAGATCCTACCGCGTGTAACTTCAGCTCTTGCGCTGTAACCAATGACGGTTCTTGCTGCTCCAGCGGTTGTGCAACCTTGGTACTCAACGATACATTCGGCGATGGCTGGAACGGTGCAAACGCCATCATAATTGACTTGGCTACCGGCACTGAAGTGGTGAACGCAACAATCGAAGATGGTGCAACATCTTCATTCGGTCTTTGCCTAGAAGATGGCTGTTATTCGTTGGTTGCGGGTGGCGGAACATTCGATGGTGAAATTTCATGGTCTATTCTCGGGTTGCCGGGTGGAAACATCTCCGGCATTGCGAATGACCCTGATGGTATTGTTTTCACCGTTGGCGATTTTGCTCCCGGATGTGACGACCCAACTGCCTCGAACTTTGATCCTGCAGCATCTTGTAATGATGGAAGCTGTATTTACTGCGCTGCAGGTACAACCCTCTTTACAGTTGACCTATTTGATAGCGCCGGTAACGGTTGGAATGGTTCAACTTGGACCATCGTAGACGCAGTCAACGGCAGCGTTGTTGGAACAGGAACGCTCAATGCAGGTGCAACAGGAGAATTCAGTCAGTGTATGTCTCCAGGCTGCTACACAATGATTACTACTGCAGCTGGTTCGGCCACGCAGAGTGCTCAAGTGTCATGGGAATTGACCAGCACTTCAGGTACAGTGGTAGCCTCAGGTGGTGCTGATATGAATATTGGCTTCGCTTGGGCAGGTGCAACTTGTAGCATTCCCGGCTGTCAGCAGCCTGATTGCTTCAACTACAATCCGAATGCTAACGTTGAAGACAATGCATCATGTGTTTGTCCTCTTTCAAACGACGATTGCGCAAATGCAACTCCAATCGGATGCGGAATTACTGTATCGGGTACAACAATCAATGCTTCGTTGGATGCATCAGCAGTTAGCTGTGATGCAGGTATCCCAATTACAGCTCCAGGTGTATGGTACACCTTCATCGGTACCGGTGATCTGGTAAACTTGAATACCTGCACCAGCACAGGAATCGACTCAAAGATTCACGTGTTCACCGGAAACTGCACTACTCCTGTTTGTGTAACTCAAAACGATGATGGCTGCGGTGCGGGTGTATTTACATCCAGTATTTCATTCACAGCCATTAATGGTTTGGCTTACTACGTATTGGTATCTGAGTTCGGTACATTCGGCGATGGTATCGACTTCGAATTGACGGTTGAGTGTGTAGAATGTGAATCAACTCCAATTAACGATGCTTGTGCTACAGCACTTCCGTTGCCTACGGGCGTAGATTTCCCCGGCAGCTTGTGCTGTGCTAACCCGGATGATGACATGGGTGCATGGACTGCTTTCGGAACAGAATACGGTATTTGGTACGTAATCAACTCTGCTGATTTCTCAGCATTGGATATCTCTTTCTTCAATGGTATCGGTGAGGGTGCAGATGCAGCAGACGGTACAAACGTGGGTATCGGTCTGTTTGACGGAACTGACGGTTGCGCTGCTCTAGATCCACTCGTTGGTGGTATCGGTTTCGATACGGATCTTGCTGACGGCAGTGATTTGGATGGCTTTATTTTTAACTCACTAGAAGAAGCCGTAGTTTTATCTCCTAATACCAACTACTACATTTGTGTTTCAACTTCAGACCCTATCAACTGTGGTGATTTCGTGTTGAATGTTACTTTGGCGAATGCAGGTTGTACTGACCCTATTGCTTGTAACTTCTGTGCTGATTGCACATTGGACGACGCTTCTTGCGAATACGTTTCTTGTGGAGCAGTAACTCCAAATGACCTTTGCTCAACTGCTACGCCATTGGTTTGTGGTGTTGATGTAGCCGGTTCTACCGGTGCTGCAACAAACACCGGCGCTCCAACAGTTTGTCCTGTTGGTGCCAACGATATCGGTGTATGGTACTCATTCACCGGTGACGGTCAGTTTGTAAACCTGAGCACTTGCGGTTCTGTTATTGACTCACGTATCACGGTAGTTAGCTCTGCTAACGGTTGTGCAGGTCCATACACTTGCGTTATTGCTGAAGATGATGACGCTACCGATGCAGGTTGTGGTTTCTTCAATGGTGATGATGCTTCAGTTGGTTTCGTTTCTCAAGTAGGCGTTCAATACTATGTATACATCACTGCAGGTGCAGTGGATACCGATGGTAACTTCGTTGATGACTTGTTTGAAGGAAGCTTCAATTTGTCTTTCACATGTGAACCTGTGGTTCAGGGTTGCTTGGACGAGTGTGCGTGTAACTACAATGCTGCTGCCAACGTGGATAACGGCAACTGTGATTTCTTCTCTTGTGCCGGTTGTGCTGCGAACGAAGGTGGTTACATGATGGACATGGAAGATACTTTTGGTGATGGCTGGAACGGTGCTACATATTCAATTGCTGACTTAGATGGTAACGTAGTTTCTGAGGGTGATTTGAATAACGCTCAGTGTGGTGATGGAACAGACGTTGGTTTCGACATTCTCTGCTTGGAGGATGGATGCTACACCATGACCATTGACGGTGGTAATTTCCCTACCGAAGTAGTTTGGTCGTTGTTGGATGACCAAGGTGTTGAAGTAATCGGTGGTGCAGGTGCCGCAGGTGAAGGTACATTCGGCTTCACCATTGGTGCAGGCGTTTGCGGTTGTACTGATAACACAGCTTGTAACTTCAACGCTGCTGCTACTACTGACGACGGCTCTTGTGAGTCCACATCTTGCGCAGGTTGTATGAACCCTCAGGCATGTAACTATGATGTAACAGCCACAATCCCTGATGTTTCCCAGTGCTGCACAGACAACTGCGTAACCTTGATTATGAATGATGCATTCGCTGACGGTTGGAATGGTGCTACAGCAGTGATTTCGGACGGTAACGGTAACACATTTGGTGCGCCTGCCACACTTCCTCCCGCTACGGCAAACGGTACAGCTTCTTTCTGCTTGCCTGATGGTTGCTACACGATCGTTGTAGGTGGTGGAACATTTGATAACGAAATCACTTGGACGCTTACCGGTGTTACCGGTGGTGTGATTAATGGTGTTGCTAACGACCCTGACGGTTTGGACTTCAGCATTGGTGGTGTTGTGTGTATCGAAGGTTGTACAATCCCTGTTGCTTGTAACTACAACCCGGCTGCTACTAGCGGAGATTGCACATTGTGTGACTTCTCTTCTTGCAGTGGTTGTACTTATGAAATCGCTGCGAACTATGATCCTACGGCTTCAGTGGATGACGGTTCTTGCGACTTCAGCGGAGCAATCAGCGATTGTCCTGCCGACCTCGATGCCAATGGTTCAGTGGGTGTATCTGACCTGTTGATCTTCATCGCGGCTTACGGAACAATTTGCCCGAACTAATCGGAATAGAAAAATCTCATTAGAAAAGGGCCGTCAGCAATGACGGCCCTTTTTAGTTGAAATATGTTTTAACAAGAATCTACCGATGGTACAGGGCTAAGATGGCTGAAGTGGCTCAGCCGTTGCGCAAATTCTTGGCGTCGAAATGAAGTGGCAGAAGTTGGCTAACTGAGGGGATTACAATGACCTCATTGGATGGGCTGAGCAAGTACACCGCAATTGGGGTATTTTGCTTGAGCTCATATTCCAGCATGCTTTGGCGACAGGCTCCGCAGGGTGTTACAGGTTCTCCTGACACATAAGTGGCCGAAGATGCCGTGATGGCAATGGCTCGAATAGGTTGATTCGGAAAATTGGCTCCCACAGAGAAGATAGCGACACGCTCAGCGCAAAGGCCACTCGGATACGCTGCATTCTCCTGGTTGTTTCCCTCGACCACAGTGCCGTTTTCCAGCAATATGGCTGCTCCAACATGGAACTGTGAGTACGGAGCATAAGCGCGACCCATGGCTGCGCGGGCTGATAGCAGAAGGCGCTGAGTGTCCACCGGTAGTTCGGTGTACGAGTCGTACCGCTCGTAAGCGAAATGAATGCTGATGGGCCTCATGTTGTGGCGGTTTTTACAAGTAGATTAACGCTTTCAGTGCCGCTGAATCAGCGCAACGGCGTGGGCAACAACACCTTCTTCGCGTCCGATGAAGCCCATCTTTTCGTTGGTTGTCGCCTTGATGGAAATGTCATCCACCGACATTCGCGCATGCATTGCAATAGCAGCTTTCATCGCGTCAATGTGCGGCATAATCTTCGGCTTTTCCAGCACAAGCGTGCAGTCGATATTGCCAATTAGCCAACCGTTTTTTTCGATTAAATCGACTGTCCGTCCAAGGAGAATCTTAGAATCAATATTCTTGAACTCACCTTGGGTATCGGGGAAATGGTACCCTATGTCGCGCAAGTTCGCAGCACCTAAAAGGGCATCACAAATGGCATGTAATAGCACATCGGCATCGGAATGTCCAAGTGCTCCTTTGGGGTGATCTAAGCGAACGCCTCCTAGCCACAGTTCGCGACCTTCGGTCATCTGATGCACATCAAAGCCGAAGCCGACGCGAATTTTCATAAGTGGAGCATTATTCGTTGGGTTCTTCATCCACACCATCGCCGGCGCCAAGAGCGAAGCGCATCGTGAAGCGCAGTGTGTTGGCAAGCGGGTTTTGCTGAGTGGTGCTGATCAGATAAGACATGTCAATCGTCAACACTTGATATTTCAAGCCTGCACCCAAGGTGATGAATTGACGATTTCCCTTCGTGTAGTTTTCGTAGAAATATCCGGTACGGAAGGCGAATTGCTTATCGTACCAATACTCAATTCCGCCTCCGATATTGATTTCGCGCAACTCTTCGCGAATGACGGTGCCGGGGATGATGTCGCCTTCGTTGCTGACGTCACCGGGGGCATCGTAGAATGATTGAACCATGCCGGTGGCCACACCCACATCAGGATTCATTCCGGCAAGGATGCTATCGCCATCAATGCTATAACGAGGAGGTGTTGGAACCAATAATTTATTAAAGTCGACCAAGGCCGTAATCTGGTTGTACTTGTCCATATCCACCGTGAAAGCCGTGCCGAGTCTCAAATTCGTTGGGATGAAGTCGCGCTTGTCACTATTGGTGTAACGCATTTTATTGCCCACGTTGCCGATGTTGGCACCGATGTTCAGTCGTGCGTCTTTGCCATTGACGCGCATGCGGCCGTTCGTATAAAACATGCTCACATCTGCAGCAACACCCATTCCAGGCTTGCTGTCAGCACCCAGAACATTTTGTCCGCCGGTAAGGTTGGAGTAGATGTAACGCACAGCGATACCACCGCTGAGGACATCACTGAATTTCTGACCGAATGACATGTCTAACGAAAATTCATTCGGTTTGAAGTCTCGAATTTGCGTTCCGACCTCATCGGTGAAAGTGATATTTCCGAGCGTGAAATAACGCAGTGATCCACCGATGGACTGGTTTTTCGAAATGCGCTTGTATCCGCTCAAGTAGGCTAGACTCATGTCGTTCACCAGTGCCCTGAGCCACGGAGAATACGAAAGGGAAAGTTCGACATCTTCCTCCACGAAAGCCAGTTTTGCAGCGTTCCAGAAGGTGGAGTTGGCATCGGGACTCAATGCGACGCCGGCATCTCCCAACGCCCCTGAACGAGAGTCAGGGGTGATTTGCAGGAAGGGTACCGCTGTAGTGATTGTATTCAACTGCCAGGTGCTGCGCTCCGGATCGTTGTTGGGGTTTAATTGCGCGGCAGCTGAAGTGGCCAAGAAGACCAACGCAGCTAAAAGGCTTGATGACTTTCGCATGTCTGTCGTTTTCAATGAGATTACAAATATACGCATGGGGTAGGGTTATCTATTTCAATATCACGAGCTTTTCGTATTGCTCGGCGGTTTGTCCAACTTCGTTTCTAACTTCAAGGCGATAGACGTAAACGCCCTTACCTATACGGTCGCCGTAGTCATCGGTTCCATCCCAAGGTATGGGTTGAGAGCGATATCCATCTTGTAGCACTTGTTGTTCAATGGTCTTGACGAGTTTTCCACCAATAGTGAACACTTGAAGTCGCACTTCCAACGCCGTGCAGACTTGGTTGTGTTCGAAGTAGAAATCGGTGTGGGTCGTGAAGGGGTTAGGGTAGTTTAATACATGCTCGAGTGCAATGGTGCTATTTTCAGCGACTACGAAATCAAGACTGCCCGTGGATGAGTTGTTGTGCACGTCCCAAGCCTTCAGGGAAATGGTGTGGTTTCCTTCGGCGAGTTCGGGCAGCTGATAGCGAACTTCGCCGCTTTTGTACGTGTCCAAATCCGTTTCGTAATACTCATTCAACACGATGGGATTCTGAGAATCGTTGTCAAGAATAGCGGTCAGGTCATGACCAATACCGTTACCGACCGTGTTGATGCCATTCTCATCGAGCAGTCGCGCGAGGAAGATAGGACGTGTATCACTGACGCCGCCGGAAACAAATAACGTATCGTTGAGGTAAAGAGAAATCTCCGGCCCCACCTTGTTGAGCTCGGCTCCCTCGAGCGAACCCCCGATGCGGAAGTCCTGCGAATAACCATGGGCATCAACGTTTCCTGAAACGGAATAGTAGCTCACACGAGCTGTGTCAACGGTGTAGTTGATGTCGTAGGGTACAACGAATTTGAAACTGAAATCGCCATTGTTGACGCTTGCCTTGCCTTTGAAAATATTTTTATTGAACACATCGTATTCCTGTACGATGCCGTTGGAGCCATCGAAGTCATTGTTTTGCGTGAATACGCGTGTGAGTTTGTCAAACACAGTAGGGTAGATGAATCCGGAATAGCCTGTCAACTTATTGCCTTGCGCATCGGCTACGTAGCCACTGAACTCGACTTCCTGCAGCGCTTTAAGATTGTCGTTAAAGGATTCAATGGGTGTTCCATTGATAGCAGTAGTTATGACGTTGAATTTCGGGTACGTCATCTTGAGTGAAGGATCGCCTAGCAAGCTAAAGTTGGGCTTGCTGCTGTTGCTCGGATTCACGCCGTTTTTGGTAAGCATGTTAATCATGCCGAGTGTCAGGTTGTTGATGGCGTCATCTTCTAAGGCAACATCGAAGAAGGCTAAGTCCATCTCCATGTTGGAGCCGGCGAAAACGACGCGGGTGGTTGTGAGCATGGCTATGGCTCCGCCGTTAGGGTTCATGACCAGGATCTCACCGGCGCTGTTGAAACCGGGGTCGTCGTAGCGAGCAAGTTCGCATGTCGCAGTCAGGAAAACCGGCAAACGGTATTTGTTGGTCCAGCTGCTGATCGTGTTCAAATCGAGGATACGTTCATGTGCCCATCCGCGCTCACCGCCATGTCCGAGGTAGGTGACGAGCAATGTGCCGTTTTGAACGCGGTTACGGATGGCATCTTCACCTTCCGGATAGCGTTCACCGCCTGGGGTTGACTCCTGCTTGTAGGCATCCATGTAAACTTTGGCTACATCGTATTCCGGGTAGCGCTCTTTCACCAGTGCCGAAAGCTCATCGGCATCACGCAAGTGAATCTGTTCGTTGGGTCCTCCATTGCCGTCCTGATCATCGGCTACAAACGTCAGTATGTTTCTCCAGGAACCATAGGGTGTTTGTTCATCATCACCCAGGCAGGAGGCACCACCGGTGGAAGATGTGTTTTGAGCGATGTACGCTTTTACTTTTTCAATGTATGCAGCGCCCTCTGCTGCATCGGAAGCGGGAATACGACCTACGCCGCAATCGAGTAGGTTGGACGATTCTTCGTCGTCATCATCGCTGAGAAAAACGAAGTAATCATCGCTTACCGCCGACCATGCCGGACTCAATGATTCTGATGTTTCATAAATGATGGCATTGGCTCCGGCAAAAGCCCCGTAACCTTTGTTGTTGCTGAAATCACCATCACCAAACATCAGCAAGTTTTCGGGCATTCGGGTAGCGTCGCCGGCGGCGCGATCGTAGAGCATTTTCATGAACATGCGCACTGCGGTCACGTCGGGGTTACCACATGAAAATTCGTTGAACAATTCTTCTTGAGAAACGACCACAACCGATGTGCCCAGCGCAGTATGGATTTCAGCAAGGGCTTCGGCGGATGCACGATGCGCAGGAGCACTAACAATGACTAAGTCAAGATCACTGAGTCCGTGGAGATTTTGATTGGTCACCTGACCGCGAGGAGCGGGAGAGAGGTAGCCACTGTTCGCGAATGCGATGTAATCGCGCAATTGATCATTCGCGCTTTTCCATTCCGCTGTTGTGCCATTTGACGAGAAATTGACAAGGGCGGGCTCGATGTAATTACTGATGTCCCAAATGCGATGCAGTGATGCCGCATTAGCGAGTTGGAATCGGCCAACATTGCCGGGGCCAACGCCTGTCGTGTCGCGGAATCTCAATTGTGTGCCGGTCATGCTCAGGACGCGTGTGGCATTGACGCGGATGTAATCGACCCAGCCGAGTACTTCGGCCGTGTTGCTGTATTTGTTGAAATCCAGTTCAACCGTGATGGATGATCCGGTTGGATTGTATTGCAACACGACGTCGTCTGCTCCTGCGACGGCTGAAAGAACACCGTCGCCCGTGCTCACGGGAGCCGTGCTTCCGGTTTGGCCGCCTGAGCTAACGGTCCAATTACTCGATCCGCCCGGTGATCTTACAACCAGTCGTGCCTCGACGATGGCCGACTTGCTGTTGTCGAGATTAGGCATGCTGAAGCTGTAGCTGCCGGAGGTGTTGATGTCGTATTGTTCGCCGAAAAATTCACGTCCTGTCCGACCGATGTTGTAGATGTCGGCCTCGATGAATTGATAATCCTGAAATGAGTTAATGGTGTGCGTTTCAGGTTGGTCGGTAGTTGGTGCCGGACTGACGCGTTTGGGTTCAACGTCATCGATACGCAGGAAGTAATAGGCCGAATCGGAGTAGTAGTGTTTTTTGTGTTCCCATCGGTTTTTGCCGGTGGAAGATTCTGTCTCGAGGCTCCAGGTGTCAGGACCTTTCCCATAGAAGAGAATGTAATCGTTGTCTTGAAAAACGTTGTCTGCCTCTCCTTCAACGAAAATCGCACATTTCTGCAGATCGTCATATCGAGGAAGAGCGTTATCCGATGGAAGCAGTTGTCCGCCATTACCATAGACATTCATCGACTGCGGGTTCAGTGAGGCGATGTCGATTCCCAATTGCGTGAGGGTGTTTTTATCGATTTTGTAGACACCATCGCGGGCGATAGCAAGTTTGTACCATGTTCCTTCGCTCAGCGCTGATTGTTCGGCAAACTGGAGAGAACGCAGGTTGGCTCGGGGCGCAGAAACCAGCTCTATGATCACCTCCACTTCGGTGATGAATTCGAAAGAGAAGCCATTGCGGCGAACGGGAAGAAGTTCCAAAATTAAGTATGGCACGCCGCGGGCGTCAGTAATGTGTGTGAAGTGCTGCCATTCTTCGGTGATGACGGCTTTTTGGGTGCGGGTTATCGAGCCCATGGACCCGGTTTGGGCGCCCGCAACCTGAATGTCCACACGCTCAACGCGGCTGAAACTTGTCAACTTCTCTCTGTGCACAATCGTCGGAAGTTGACCGAAAGCCGCTACCGGTGTGGATTCGCTGCATTCCGGGAGGGCTTGTGCAGAGGCGCCGGTACCATTTAATCCTGTCCACTGTAACCTTTTGCGGATGATTACAGTTTCATTAGCTAGGAAAAATTGGCTATGCAACAAGCCTAATATACAGATTATCAGCGATTTGTTTGGTAGGGTCATACGTTATTTTGCAAGTGACGCAACGGCTTAAACATTTTGGTAGTCTGAATATTGTAATCGCCGCGCAATTTTTTTGCACGCAAAGTTGTTGTATTATTGTCAATTCTTTTCGAACGCTTAAAAAGAAATCGTTTCTGTATGAACAAAAGCTTAAGACTGTTTCTTGCGATAATGTCGGTGTTGGTGCTGGCCAACGATATGCGTGCTCAGGATCCTGAGTTCACGCAATTTTAGGCCAATCCGCTCTATCTCAATCCGGCCTTTGCAGGAACCAATCGTTGTCCTCGCCTAGTCATGAGTTACCGCAACCAGTGGCCTTCACTCACCGGTAATTTCGTCACTACTTGCGCATCCTATGACCAGCACGTTCCGACCATTCAAGGTGGATTGGGCTTGATGGTACTGAATGACCGCGCTGCCCAGGGCACGTTGAATACGACCACGGTGAGTGGTATTTATTCGTATCAGCAACCGATCTCCCGCAAATTCTCCATCAAGGCCGGTTTGCAGGCAAGTTATTTTCAGAAAACACTCGATTGGAGTCAGTTGACCTTTGGTGATATGATTGATCCCCGCAAAGGATTCATCTACCAAACCAACGACGTTCAGCGCGGTGGTCAGGTAAGCGCCATCGACTTCTCAGCAGGTCTATTGGGTTTCAGCGACAAATTTTACGGTGGTGTTGCCGTTCACCACTTGAACGAGCCTAACGAATCGTTGATTCTCGGGACAAGCCGCCTGCCAATGAAATACACCATCCATGGTGGTGCGGTTATTCCGATTGAAAAGAAAAGCAAAGACAACGATGCCCGTATTTCTCCTAACTTGTTGTATCGCCGCCAGGGTGAGTTCCAGCAGTTGAACTTGGGAATGTACGTAAGCAAAGGGCCTTTGGTAGCGGGCGTTTGGTTCCGCGGATTGTTGTTCGGACAAACCTACCGCGATGCGTTCATTGCCACCATTGGTGTTCAAACCGATGTGGTACGCTTCGGATACAGCTATGACATCACGATTTCGGAGCTGACTCCCTCAACAGGAGGTTCTCACGAAGTATCACTCGGTATCAACTTCGAATGCCGCCAGAAAAAAAAGAAGTTCCGCACAATAGCGTGTCCTTCTTTCTAGTTGACTACACTGTTTAAACGATAAACGAAACCACAAATCAAAAGGAAATCATGAAAACCGTTTCAAAGATGTTCTTCGGATTGGCCGCCATTGCAGTAGCGACCATCTTTACGTCATGCGACAAGGAACGTTCAGGGGCAACCGGTTGGGTATACAATGACGAGAAAAACGGAGGTTTTGAGCGTCAGGACTATGTCGAGCAGGAAACAGGACCGGGACTAGTATTGGTGGAAGGTGGTACCTTCACCATGGGTCGCGTAGAAGACGATCTCAAGTTTGCCTGGGACAATATTCCACGCCGCGTGACGGTATCGTCATTCTACCTCGATGAAACTGAGGTGACCAACCAGTTTTGGATGGATTATTTGCACTGGTTGAGATTGGTATATGGTGATACGTATCCTGAATTGGTGAATCGTGCCCTTCCGGATACCAATATCTGGCGTGAAGTGACCGAATACAATGAGCCCTTTGTTGATTACTACCTGCGTCACCCAGCCTACCGTGATTATCCTGTTGTTGGTGTGAATTGGTTGCAAGCAAGCGACTATTGTGTATGGCGTACCGACCGCGTGAATGAGCTTATCCTCATTCGTGAAGGTTTGATGGCGTACAATCCAACCGGTCAGGCCGATGAAGAGCACTTTACTACGGATTCTTACCTCTCTGGTCAATACTCCGGTGACGCTGCGTCAGGTGGTTTGAAAGATTACAATCCAAAAGGAACCGGTACACGTCTGGTAACCATGTCAGATGGAATCATTTTGCCACGCTACCGCCTGCCCACCGAGGCAGAGTGGGAATATGCAGCGTTGGGTCTTATCGGAAACTCATTCCAGGAATTGATTACAGACCGACGTACCTACCCTTGGAACGGTCACTATGTGCGTAATGACGACAACGCCGGTCGTTTCTTCGGTACAATCCGCGCCAACTTCGTGCGTGGAGGTGGTGACTACATGGGTGTTGCCGGTTATCTCAATGACAACGCGGATATCACTGCCCCTGTTTATGCTTACCCACCAAACGACTACGGATTGTACAACATGTCGGGTAACGTATCCGAGTGGGTAATGGACGTCTATCGTCCGCTTTCACCGGAAGACAAGAGCGAATTCCGTCCGTTCCGTGGTAACGTTTACAAGACACGTGTACTGAATAGCGATGGAAGCTTCGCTGATAAGTACGATAAGAATATCTACGATATCGATGGTGTTGCCGGATTCTTGAAGGCTTACCAGGAGCAAGCTGCCACACGTTTGACGCAGACTTCCTTGACCTTGTTGGATCAGTGTAACCAAAAAGTTGTTGCTGCTCAGGAAAAGGTGAAGGAACGTAAAGACGACGAGGCACAAGACGCAATGCAGGAAGCTATGGACTTGGTTACCGATTCAGAAGATTTGATTGCTGCAGATTTGCGCGATGGTATGGCTGATTACATCGAAGCTACTCCGGGTGAGGTGAAGCGTCGAGATGTTTCGGTTGAAGAAAACCTTGACCGCAGAAACTACCGCAAGGCTGATTACATCGATTACAAAGACGGTGATTTTAACAGCAGTATCTACTACGCTGATGCGGATAAGGAGCAGGACAAAAACCGTATGTATGAGTGGGGTACTACCACGCTCATCAACGACCGTGCTCGCGTTTATAAGGGTGGTAACTGGAGAGACCGTGCATACTACACGATTCCTGGTACGCGTCGCTTCCTCGATGAGCGCCGTGCAATGTCGACACTCGGTTTCCGCTGCGCTATGGACCGTTTGGGAAGTCCAACCGGTATCGCAGGACAGGAATAAGAAAAAGGTTGTTCAAACTTCATCATACAAACCCCGATCCCAGCGATCGGGGTTTTTACTTTTAGCCTATGATTCAACGCATTTTTGAGCAGTTCTTAATCGTGCGCAGTGTCACCACCGACACGCGCAAAATCAATCAAGGCGATATCTTTTTTGCTTTGAAGGGCGGCAATTTCAACGGCAATACGTTCGCTGCAAAGGCGCTCGAAATGGGTGCTTCGATGGTGGTCATTGATGAACCACAGCAACCCTATGATGAACGCATGGTGTTGGTGGGGGATGTGCTCACGGCGCTGCAACAAGTGGCCAAGTTGTATCGCGAGAGTTTGCAGATACCGTTTCTGGCCATCACCGGAAGCAACGGCAAGACAACCACGAAAGAGTTGATTCGCGATGTGTTGGCGCAGCGCTATCGTGTGAGTGCGACGATCGGGAATTTGAATAATCACATTGGTGTGCCGTTGACATTACTCGCCATTCCTGCCGATTGTGAATTGGCGATTGTCGAAATGGGTGCGAATCATCAGGGCGAAATACGCAGCTATTGCGAATACGCCTTGCCGACGCATGCGCTTATCACCAATATGGGAAAGGCGCATTTGGAGGGCTTTGGCGGTGAGGAGGGCGTTGTGAAGGGCAAGAAGGAATTGTATGACCATGTGCACGCCTCAGGTGGTGTTATTTTCGTGAACACGGATTTGGAGAAGTTGCGCAGAGCTTCTGAAGGCATGCATATTATTCCTTACCTAAGCAGCACGTTGGACTGCGTTTCGGAAAGTCCGATGCTCGTTTATGCGCATGCGCATGAAGGCGTGCGCAGTGAATATGCAACACAACTCGCGGGTGCGTACAATCTTTACAATATCGCTTCAGCCATCATCGTGGGCGAATATTTTGGCGTTTCGAATGAAGCGATCCACGCAGCGCTATGCGCATACACCCCGGAGAACAACCGCTCGCAAGTGAAGCGGACGGAGCGCAACACGCTCATCCTAGACGCGTACAATGCGAATCCGACGAGTTTGGAATTTGCGTTGGAAGCCTTGAGTAAGCAGTCGGCAGCTCAGAAGTTTTTTGTGATTGGGGATATGCTGGAGCTCGGCGATATGGGACCTGACGAGCACCGCCACATCATTGATGTCGCAAAACGATTGGGTTTGAAGGGCATTTTGGTTGGGCCGATTTTCAAGTCCGTTTGGAAGGACGGTGATTATGATGTGTTTGAAAACAACCTGGCCGCCAAGGCTCATCTTGAAACACTGGCGATAAGCGATCATGTGATTTTGATAAAGGGTTCGCGGGGAATTAAACTCGAAGAAGTGGTAAGCGCGCTGTGACGCGGTAATTTTGTAACCGACTATGAGCAAGAAGAATTTTATTGAAGAATTGAAGTGGCGCGGCATGTTGCATGACGTGATGCCCGGCACGGAGGATGAATTGCAGAAGGGCATGGTGCTCGGCTACATTGGCTTCGACCCCACGGCTGATTCGTTGGGTGTGGGCAATCTCGTGCAGATTATGTCGCTGCTGCACTTCCAACAATGTGGTCACAAGCCGATGGCGCTCATTGGCGGTGCTACGGGCATGGTGGGGGATCCCAGTGGTAAGAGCGCTGAGCGCAACTTGCTTGATGAAGAAACGCTGCGTCACAACCAGGCGTGTCAGCAGAAGCAGATTGAGAAGTTTCTCGATTTCAACTGCGGTGCGAATTCGGCTGAGATGGTCAACAACTATGACTGGTTCAAGTCGTTCGGATTTTTGGAGTTCATCCGCGATGTGGGCAAGCACATCAGCGTGAATTATATGATGGCGAAGGATTCGGTGAAGAACCGCTTGGAAACGGGCATGTCGTTTACCGAGTTCAGCTACCAGCTGGTGCAGGGCTACGACTTCTATTTTTTGTGGAAGAATAAGGGCGTGATGTTGCAGATGGGCGGTAGTGATCAGTGGGGAAACATTGTGACAGGTACCGAGTTGATTCGTCGCAAAGACGGTGGTCAGGCATTCGCATTAACGACACCGCTCATTAAGAAAGCCGACGGTACGAAATTCGGTAAGACGGAGAGCGGTAATATTTGGTTGGATCCAAAGCGCACATCGCCTTACAAGTTTTATCAGTTTTGGTTGAATGCGAGTGATGCTGACGTGTCGACGTACATCCGCATATTCACCTTGATGACGCGTGAGGAAATTGAAGCGCTCGAGGCTGAGCAAACGCAAGATCCTGGCAAGCGTCCGATGCAAAAGGCCTTGGCGAAAGACATCACGTGTCGTGTGCATTCGGTGGCGGATTATGAAGCGGCGGTGGCTGCATCTGAAATTTTGTTCGGCAAGAGCACGGATGAAGATTTGCGCAAGTTGAGCAGCGAAACGCTCATGGAGATTTTCGAAGGCGTTCCGCAGGGCGATATAACACGCGATGAATTGTCAGCAGGAATTTCGATAGTGGATGCCCTGGTGAAGAGTGGCTTTATGAAATCGAACGGCGAGGCGCGTAGAGCCTTGCAAGAAGGAAGTATTAGCGTCAACAAAGTAAAAGCCGATGCAGAGCGCACACTCACGCAGGCCGATGTATTGGCCGGTGGAGTGGTGTTGTTGCAGAAGGGGAAGAAGAATTACTTTTTGCTGCGCGTTTTTTAACCGCAAAGTTTTTTTTAACCGCAGAGGCGCAGAGAATGCAAAGATTTTTTTCTCTCTGCATTCTCAGCGCCTCTGCGGTTAATAATAATTACGGTAACATGAAGCCGGAATATATTCCCATAATTTATTGGTTGCATGCCATGCAGTTGAGGCCGAGACTTGCTGCCAAAAATGACTTACAATGAGCTTAGTTATGCTGTTGTTGGCGCAGCCATGAAGGTTCACCGTGAACTTGGTCCAGGATTACTCGAGAAGGCTTATCAGGAATGTTTGTTTTACGAAATTGCTCAGCTTGGATTGCAGGTCGAAAAGGAAATCACGATACCACTCACGTACCAAGGTGTTCAGCTTGATTGCGGATTTCGCATGGATATGTTGGTTGAGGGTCGGCTGGTTATTGAAACCAAGGCCGTGAGTGAAATCAATGAGATTCATTTGGCTCAACTTCTCAGTTATCTGAAACAAGGGAACTATCGGTTGGGATTACTAATCAACTTCAATACACTACTATTGAAGAATGGTTTACGAAGGGTTGTGAATGGCTTAGAAGAATAGCAGGCCTAGTGCAATCAAAATAATCCTCCAAAAACTCTTTTTCCTCTGCGCCTCTGCGGTTAAAAAAAACTACGGTTACACCCAAAAAAATAAACCGGTCCCTTTCGAGCCCGGCTTATTTGTTTAGGAAATCATGATAGTCAAAAACCAAAAGGGTGTTGCAGCACGCCTAAGGGTCTCAGTTTTATCTGGAGTTATGCTCCGAGAATAAGACGGTGATGGTGGGCGGGTGGTTGCTTTTTTATCGGGATTTTTTTATTAACCGCCCCTCGGCTTCGCTCGGGGACCGAATCGCCGGCTAAATTCCAAGCCTCGACTTCGCTCGGCCGTCGCGTGCGCAAGGCCGAGCGGAGCCGAGGCCCTATGGTAGTTCGAACGTCCCGGTCCCCGAGCGAAGCCGAGGGGCACTCACCAGCCGTCGAGGGGCCAATGCACGCAGGGAAGGGCGAAGTTCTTTGCGAGCTCTGCGCCCTTCGCGTGAATCTCCCTTCGCGGTCTTTGCGAGAAATTCCCTTTGCGGTCTTTGCGTGAAAAATCGTTGCGTGAGTTACCCCCTTAATCCCTCGGCTATGTGCTTGTCATTCGCCAGGCGCGGCACTTTATTCTGCCCGCCCAGCTTTCCTGCTTTGCGCATGTAATCGTTGAACGCACCCTTGCGTACGAAGGTGAGCACAGCAGGCTGTAATACGTTGCCCTGAATGAGATCGCGGTAGTAGATATTGCGGCGTTGCATGGAAGCGTCGAGCAGTGTCGCCATGCGCGCGCGTTTGTCACCGGGAAGGTCGGCGTCGGTTTCGATGAGCCATTCGTGATAAGGCAGTCCGCTTGCAGGCGCAACGACGGGCGCAACGTGAAATTCATTCACCTGAACACCGAGCTCTGCGCAGGCCTCAATCATTGCGCCTTCCACTTCCTCCGCAATCACGTGCTCGCCGAAGGCACTGGTGAAGTGTTTGATGCGCCCCGTCACCTTGATGCGCGGCGGATTGAGCGAGGTAAACTTCACCGTGTCCCCGATGCTGTAGCCCCACAGTCCCGCATTGTTGGAAAGAATGAGCGCGTAGTTCACCCCGACTTTCACTTCACTCAGCGATAGCCGTGTCGGGTGTTCGTTGAAGTATTCATCCGTCGGAATAAACTCGAAGAAGATGCCGCTGTTGATGTTGAGGAGCAATCCATCCGCCTCTTGCGAATCCTGAAATGCGAGGAAACCTTCGCTTGCAGGATACAGCTCAATGATGGGAATGCGCTTGCCGATGAGCGATTCGAATTTGGCGCGGTACGGTTCGAAGTTGACGCCGCCGTATACAAACAAATCGAAATCGGGAAACACGTCCGCAATGGTCTGCTTGCCTGATTTTGCCAGCAGCACTTCGAAATACATCTGCACCCAATTCGGTATGCCGCTGATGAGCGTCATGCGTTCGCGCAGGGTTTCCTCGGCGATGCGGTTCACCTTTTCTTCCCAGTCTTCGATGCAGTTTGTTGCGTAGGAAGGCATCCGGTTTTTTTGCAGATAGGCGGGAACGTGATTGGCCACAATACCCGATAGTCGACCGTATGGAATGCCGCTCGGCAGCGTGTCCATCTTCGGACTGCCTTGCAGGAAAATCATTTTGCCCGAAGTGAATTTCGAATTGCCGGTTTCGGCGATATAACTCAACAGTGCGTTGCGTGCAGTGCCGATGTGATTGGGCATTGAATCCTTGGTAAGCGGGATGTACTTCGTGCCGCTGGTTGTTCCGCTCGTCTTACAGAAATACTGCGGTAGACCAGGCCACAACACATCACGCTCGCCTTGCTTTGCACGTTCCATATAGGGCAGGAGCGCTTCGTATTCGGCTACGGGAAGGGCTTGCTTCCATGCGGCGTAGGAGTCGACTTGCGCGAGTTGATGATCACGACCGAATGCTGTGGATGCCCCGCTGGTGAGCAGTGATTTGCGCACAGCTTCCTGACATGCAATGGCCTCTCGGGCATCGCGATGCAGTTGCTTTTCAACAAGCTTGGCAAAGGCCCGTGCGGCAAATGACTTGATCGACATGTTGGCCCTCTGTTACTGCTTGACCACTTGCGCTTGGTAGCTGTTCGTATTGTCGCTGAGGATGATGCGGTACAAGCCCGGAGCAAGTGCCGTTAGCGACGGTGTGTAAGGTGTGTGTTGATTCGCTGTAACGCGTTCCATGCGCACCAATTGTCCTGTCACATCATACCACGAAGCGGTCAGTTCGGTATTTACGGAAACAGGAAGCGTGATGGTCACGCCGTCGGTGGCGGGATTCGGAAACGCCTGCAACTGTTGCATAACAGGCGTGCTATTTTCAACGGTATTGAACGCGCCGAAATTCATGCGCACCATGGGCAGCATATCAAGGTAGAACCAGTCTTGCGGGAAGTAGCGCACGAGTGCAGTTCCTTCTTCGGCATTGCCCGACATGGCGCACACAAAATTGTCGACTCCCTCGGAGCTGGCAACGGCCACGAAGTAGGCTTGGCCTGCATAAACTTGAATGGGAGTGTCGAATACGAGATTGGTGAGTATCTGATCGCCATAGCCGTTGAGCATGGCGGAGGTCAGCTCGACCGGTTGCGAAACACCCACGAGTTCAGCTTCGACCCCATTCTGAATATCGAAGGTGTAGAGTCGGCCTTCGATGGTTGCCGGTGTCGATGAGCCTATGCCAACGCCAACGGTGATGGAATGGCAGGTGAGGTCTTCGGCAGTTATCAGAAACACATTGCCGAGTTCGTATTCGACATCGGCGTAATCGGGGGTGCCGAGATAAACGGCGCTGGCGAAGATTCGATCGCGTGCGTATTGAACATCATCGATGTAGAAATAGGTTGTGTCTCGGTTGTTGAGCGGCTCTTCATCCGTTTCAAATTGGGTTACTTCATACGCGAGTTTGTATTCGCCAAGGATCGGGTCCATTTGAAAATTGCCTGCGCGAAGAGGGATGGTTTCGCCGGCATTGACAAAGGATCCTTCTGTTGAATTCGCTTCATGAATGATAGTGCCGGTAGCGGCAGAGATAACATCGACGCTCAATCGGCAATCGGTTTGAAATCCGCTGCCTTGATTGACGGCGGTTGCGGAGAATTTCAGGCCTGGTGCCATTGAGGTAGGATACTTTGAATACTGCATGAACTCGTATCCCGTGGGGTGTGTAGGATCGGTCAGATTGAAATCACCGTAGTTGAAGGAGGTCAGCTCGAGGTCGTTGGAATAGGTGTCAACGATTTTCACATCATCGAGTTGCCAGAAGTAGTAAAGGCCATCAAACACAAAGCGTATGCGCACGGAAGGCTGAAAGGCCACGTAGTTGGAAATCTGAATGACGTGCACATCGTTGAGCGGAGTAGGATTGGGGATGGCGGGATTGGTGTAGACGGGCCACCACGTGAAGCCATCGGTAGAGACTTCGACCCGTGTCGTTGCGTCGAGCGTTTTGAGGTATTGATTGAATTGAAGGGCCACGCTTCCATAGGCGGTCAGGTCGATGACGGGTGAGGTCAGTGTGGTGAAATGGGGGCCGGGTGCGGGACCGGTGCCGATGTTTTCATCTGCGCATGGAAGGTTGGGATTGTCCCACCAGTTCGAGTCGAAAATCATGAAGCCGTTGGCAGCTGTGGGACTCAAGATGGGTTCGCCGAGATTATCCAACACGCAGCTTCCACGCGAGCCGACTTCGTTGTTGGGCAGGGTTGCGGGACCGCGGTATTCCCATGCGGCAACACCGCCTGCGGCAAAGCTCGTCCAGCCGTTGAAGCCAGTGGCAAAATCTTCTTCCCAAATGACCTCGCGGTTTTGTCCCTGTGCTGCCGCATCGCGTGAATCGAGGGCGTAGCTGCCGGGGGCGGGGTTGAAAAGCTGCTGACCGATAGCGGTATGGCAGAGTAGACAAACGAGAACGGACGTGTATAGATATCTCATACGCTTAATTGTTCGTAGCGAATATAGGGGATGAATAGGGGGTTCGTGGAGGCATTCTTTGACCATGCTCAGAGGGCTACGACGATTTCATCCGCTTGATGCCGGTAGTGCCATAGTTCAAAGGTGCGTTGTCCGTGAACGCCTTTGTAATGTGCGGTGATCCGTGTATCGTCGCAAGCGAAGGGAGCAATTTCGATGTGCTCAGCAAAGGCTACGTTTTCTCCCCAAAACTTAAAGATGGCCTCTTTGGCACTCCAGATGATGGTCATGTCGCGCAGAGCAGACGTCGGATCCGCTTGCGATGCGTTCATGAGGCGGGCTTGTTCGGCAGGTGAACAGAATTTGGTCAGAATGGTTCGAATTTGTTCGGTCGGTTGTTGGACGTCGATACCAACAGGTGTATCGGCGAGCACGAGCGCAACGAGGTTGTCGCAATGCGAAATGGATAAATGTCCTGCGGGCAACACCGGCTTGCCATTCTGAAGATAGGTGAGCTTGGGCAGTTGCAAATGCTGCAAGAGCAGGCGAGAAGCGAGCCATTCACGGTTTCGGCGTGCCGATTTGATGACGGGTTTTTCTTCAGATGAGCCGCACTGTTCCCATTGTTCATGCAAGGATTCATCGGACTCATTCATGGTCCAAAGGGCCAGTGTAAATGGCGCATTTTCGTTAGGGGAGTGAACTATTTCGGCCGCCATGGGTTAATGTGCTTGTGCAAACCTACGAAACCTCTTTTTTCAGGTTTTGTTTAACGTTAGTCTGAATCTAAGTCGTATCTTTGCGCCCTCTTTTTCAAGATATTAAAACCAATACACATGAGCATTCAAACAGCTAATCAGGTGACAACCTACAAAGTGAAAGACATGAGCCTCGCCGAATGGGGCCGCAAAGAAATCAAATTGGCCGAGGCAGAGATGCCCGGTTTGATGAGCTTGCGCAAAGAGTTTGGACCGTCGAAGCCACTGGCTGGCGCTCGCGTTGCAGGTTGTTTGCACATGACCATTCAAACAGCGGTGTTGATCGAAACACTCATTGAATTGGGTGCTGAAGTGAGCTGGAGCTCATGCAATATCTTCTCTACACAAGACCATGCCGCTGCTGCAATTGCTGCTGCGGGCATTCCGGTGTATGCGTGGAAAGGAATGAACAACGAAGAATTTGACTGGTGTATCGAGCAGACGATTCACGCGTTCAGCGGTGGCCAGGCTCTTAATATGATTCTGGACGATGGTGGTGACCTCACCAACATGGTATTCGACAAATACCCGGAGTTGGTATCCGGTATCCGCGGTATCTCTGAAGAGACGACAACGGGTGTTCTCCGCTTGTATGAGCGTGAAAAGAACGGCAGCTTGTTGTTGCCTGCGATCAATATCAACGACTCTGTAACCAAGAGCAAGTTTGACAACAAATACGGTTGCCGCGAGTCACTCGTGGATGCTATCCGTCGTGCTACCGACTTGATGATGGCCGGTAAGGTGGCAGTTGTAGCCGGTTTCGGTGATGTAGGAAAGGGCTCTGCCGATTCATTGCGTCATGCCGGTGTTCGTGTAATGGTCTCTGAAATTGACCCGATCTGCGCATTGCAGGCGGCTATGGAAGGCTACGAAGTGAAGCGTATGGACAACGCGATTCCTGAGGCGGATATCGTTGTAACGGCTACCGGTAACCACAACATCATCGTGGACCGTCACTTCAAAAACATGAAGCACAACGCGGTGGTATGTAACATCGGTCACTTCGACAACGAAATCGATATGGCCTGGTTGAATGATAACTACGGTAACACGAAGGACACCATTAAGCCACAGGTTGACAAATATTCCATTGGCGATAAGGACATCATCGTATTGGCCGAAGGCCGTCTGGTGAACCTCGGTTGTGCCACCGGTCACCCGTCATTCGTGATGAGTGCGTCGTTTACGAATCAAGTCATTGCTCAGCTCGAGTTGTGGGATAACCATAAGAACTACGAAAACAAAGTATACGTACTTCCAAAGCACCTCGATGAGAAAGTTGCGCGTTTGCACCTCGATAAGGTGAGCGCAGAACTGGAAGTTCTGACCACAAGCCAGGCTGATTATATCGGGGTTAAGGTGGAAGGACCGTATAAGTCGGACTCCTACCGTTATTAATTACGGATTACGGATTACGGATTACGGATTACGGATTGCTCTTGAGCATCCGTAATCTGTCATCTGACATCCGTCATCTTTTTCCTGGGCAACCTTTTGATTTTCACGGAGTCTTAGTAGTGGAAGGGAAAAGTCCTTTCTATAACTAAATCTCTTTTATTATGGTTTCCTCGAGCATTTTTCAATCGTTGGTGAATGAGTATGCGGGATATACGTTCTTGGCGGGCTTTCTGCTCGTCATCGGAGCGTTGGGGGCGGCGCGTTTATTTGCCAAAGCAAATCAGCCTTGGATGGCTGCTTTAGTTCCAATTTGGAACATGGTTGTAGTCCTGAAAATGGTAGGTCGGCCGGTGAGCCACCTGGCGTTTTTTCTGGTTCCTTTTTACAACATTTATTTCTTCTTTCGTCTGTGCGTTGAATTAGCGCAATCGTTTGGTAAGTATTCGTTTATTGATTACGTGCTGGTGTGTGTGTTCAACGTTTTTTACGTGTTGAATCTGGCGCTGGCGTATAACGAGGAATATCAGGGCCCGGTTTATGGCACTTCGCATGGGCATGATGCTCATACGGGGGAGCTTGCGGCGGGGTAGTGGCGAGTGGCGAGTGGCGAGTGGCGAGTGGCGAGTGGCGCCTTTTATAACAGGCCGCGAAAGTTAAAAACACTCATGCAAAAAATAATAAAAAAGGCCTGCCTTGATTGTACAAGGCAGGCCTTTTTTATTACTCGCCACTCGCCACTCGCCATTCGTCACTTCACAATCGGTCCTATTTCTAAGACATTACTCTCATTCATGTCGCGGTCGACGATTTTGACCTTGAAGAGTACGGTGTCGAATTCGCTGGGCAGATTCCAGAAGGGCATGTCGATGCTTACTTCGCCTTGTTGAGTTTGATCTTGTCCGGTGGGTTTGGCCCAAGGCACGACGTAATAGAACGCCACATCGCCGTCGGGGAAGGGGCCGTCGCAGGGATCGATAGGAATCCACACCCACTGACCGTTTTGCTTTTCGTAATATTCAGCATAGAGGTTCCAGCGGCGGATGCAGGGGTCGAATAGTCCCGTGGTA
>Ga0114979_10000396_pt1 | contig 29030 bp, 28 predicted proteins | sample S_140625_EF_Meta_FD_87315 | JGI IMG/M metagenome (GOLD analysis project Ga0114979, IMG submission 87315) | Freshwater microbial communities from Lake Simoncouche, Canada to study carbon cycling - S_140625_EF_MetaG | ecosystem: Environmental > Aquatic > Freshwater > Lake | place: Lake...
AGAAACACCACCATTGGTGCCCCCTGTGGGGGAGCCTCGGGCGTCACAGCGCTACCCCCCGCTCTCTCAGCGCATCGATGAGGCCAGTCGGCCGGTCGGCGATCGGCAGCGGATCCACGAGGGCGAACGAGCACCCCACCTCCCGCGCAGCGCCGTCGTTCTCCTCGCTGTCGCCGATCATCAATGCCTCATCGGCGGCCACCCCGAGCCGTTCCAGCGCCGTGGTGAAAATCCTCCGGTCCGGTTTGGCGGCGCCGACTTCAAAAGACAGCACGAACTCGTCGACCTCGGCAGCCGCCAACACCGAACGGATATCCCAGGCGATGTTGGAGACGACGGCGGTGCGGATTCCGTTCTGCCGCAGCGACTTCAACACCAAGAATGTGTCCGAATACACCGCCCATTCGGCCGGGTCGGTGACGCGCCGGTAAAGCTGCTCGGCGTGTTCGTCGGCCAGGCCTGAGGCCTGTAGCACATGCAGGTAGGCCTCCCGGTGCAGTGCCGGGTCCAGATCGCGGTACCCCCACGCGTGGTGCGTCACACTTGCGGTGGGATGTGTCAACCGGTCCATCACGTCGGCGCGTTGCGCGGCGTCCAATCCCATGCCGGCGAACCAGTTTTCGCGTGCTTCGCAACTGGCCAGCGTGCCGGAGAAGTCGAACAGGACTGCGCGCAGGTCAGCCAACTGACCGGCCCGTGCCCTCCCAGAACTTTGCCCGCACGGTCTTCTTGTCGGGCTTGCCCAGTGCCGTCACCGGAACCGAATCCACCACGATCACCTGCTTGGGCGACTGCACCGATCCCTTGCGTTCCTTGACCGCTTCCTGGATCTCGGCGGTCAACGTCGCCACCGCCGCGTCGTCGGACGGGTGGTCGGGCCGCAGCACGATCACCGCGGTCACCGCCTCGCCCCACTTGTCGTCCGGGGTGCCGATGACGCACACCTGCGCCACCGCGGGGTGCTCGGCGACGACGTCCTCCACCTCGCGGGGGAACACGTTGAACCCGCCGGTGACGATCATGTCCTTGACGCGGTCGACGATGTACCAGAAGCCCTCGTCGTCCTCGCGCGCCATATCGCCGGTGTGCAGCCAGCCGTCGCGGAACGTTTCCGCAGTGGCCTCCGGCAGGTTCCAATAACCACCGCTCAGCAGTGGACCGGATACGCAGATCTCGCCGATTTCGCCCTGCGACACCGGCTTTCCGTCCGCATCCAGCAGTGCGGTCCGGGCGAACAGCGTGGGCCGTCCACACGACGTCAGCCGCTTGGAGTCATGGTCGCCCTTGGCCAGATAGGTGATCACCATCGGCGCCTCGGACTGGCCGTAGTACTGCGCGAAGATCGGGCCGAACCGCCGGATCGCCTCGGCCAGGCGCACCGGGTTCATCGCCGAGGCGCCGTAGTACACGGTCTCCAGCGACGACAGATCCCGGGTGTGGGAGTCCGGGTGGTCCATCAGTGCGTAGATCATCGACGGCACCAGCATGGTCGCGGTGATCTTCTGCTCCTCGATCACCCGCAGCACCTCGGCCGGGTCGAACTTGGTCAGCACGATCAACTCGCCACCCTTGACGATGGTCGGCACGAAGAACGCCGCCCCGGCGTGCGATAGCGGTGTGCACATCAGGAATCGCGGATGCTCCGGCCACTCCCATTCGGCGAGTTGCGCGGTCGTCATCGTGAGGATCGACCCCACCGTGCCCATCACGCCCTTGGGCTTGCCGGTGGTACCGCCGGTGTAGGTCATTCCGCCGATGTGGTTCGGCGGCAGGTCGGCGGCGACCAACGGCTGGGGTTGGTACGTGGCGGCCGCGGCGATCAGATCCACGCCGACGTCGGCCAACTCCGGCGGCACCGGGCCCAGCGTGAGGACCTGCTTGAGCGACGGAACCTTCGCCAGCAGTCCGACGGCGCGTTCGACGAACATCGGGACCGGGTCGATGATCAGCGACGTCGCACCGCCGTCGGCGAGGACATAGGCGTGATCGTCCAGCGAGCCCAGCGGGTGCAGCGCGGTGCGCCGGTAGCCCTGGGTCTGGCCGGCGCCGATGATCATCAGCACCTCCGGCCGGTTCAGCGCGAGCAGGCCGACGGTTGCGTCGGTACCGGCGCCGAGCTCCTCGAAGGCCTGGATGTAGCAGCTGATCCGGTCGGCCAGTTCGCCACCGGTCATGGTGGTGTCGCCGAGAAACAGCACCGGGCGGTTCTTGTTGCGCTTGAGCGCACCCACGGTCAGGTGGCCGGAATGCAGGGGATGGCGGAGGAGGTCGATCTCAGTCATGGCCACCAGACTAGAACGTGTTGCAGTGCAGCAATTGGCATGGTCGAAAACCCCTGCGGTGGCAAACCCTGACGTGGCACCCTAGGGGTATGGCGCAACCTGACGAACCACGCTTCCTCGACGACCGCCCGGCATACTGGGCGGCAAACAAACCCGACGACATCGCCGTCATCTACCTCGACCGGAAATGGACCTGGGCGCAGTTCGACGACCGCATCCGCCGGTTGGCCGGGGCGCTTGCCGAGCGCGGGATCGGCCGGGGCGACGTGGTCGCCTTCCTGGATAAGAACCATCCCGCCTGCATCGAGACCACGCTCGCCGCGGCATCGCTGGGTGCGGCCACGGCGATCATCAATTTCCGGTTGGCCGGCGATGAGATGGACTACGTGCTCAACGACTCCGGTGCCAAACTGCTGATCGTCGGCACCGAACTCATGCCCGGGATTGAGGCGATCCGGGACCGCCTCCCGGGCGTCGCCCACATCATCTCGCTCACGCCCGAGGGCGGCGATTCCGACGAGTACGAGGCCATGCTGGCCGCCGCAACACCGCGCGGCCGCGGCGCCGACGTCACGCCTGAGGACGTGGCGGTGATCATGTACTCCTCGGGTACCACCGGTAACCCCAAGGGGATCAGGCTCAGTCAGGGCAACCTGGTGGCGCACACCCTGAACGCCGGCGGCGCCTTCGCCGAGTTCGCGCCCGACGACATCAACATGGTGGCCATGCCGCTGTTCCACGTCGGCGGTTCCTCCTACGCGCAGTTGGGCCTGCACGCCGGCGTGCCCAGTTTCGTGACCCGCGAGGTCGATGGTGCGTCACTGGCCGGGGCCATGATGGCCGGCGCCACCCGCACCTTCCTGGTGCCGGCGGTGCTGGCCAAGGTGATGGAGATGGGTCCGGACGTGATCGCGCTGTTCAACCGCCTTCGCACCTTCGTCTACGGCGCCTCACCCATGCCGCCTGCGTTGCTGGACCAGGCACTCAAGGACTTCCCAAACACCGATTTCGTCCAGGTGTACGGCCTGACCGAGGTGTGCGGCGCGGTCACTGTGCTCTCGCCGCAGGCCCACCGCGACCAATCCCACCCCGAGCGCCTCACCAGCGCCGGCCAGCCCGCGCTCAAGGTCGAGGTAAAAGTGGTCAACCCCGACACCCTCGAAGATGTCCCGCAGGGGCAGCCCGGTGAATTGTGGTTCCGCACACCGCAGTTGATGGACGGGTACCACAACAAGCCGGAGGCCACCGCCGAGGCGGTCACCGAAGACGGTTGGTTCCGCACCGGCGATATCGGCCGCGTCGACGACGGCGGGTTCATCTTCGTCGAGGACCGCCTCAAGGACATGATCATCTCCGGTGGGGAGAACATCTACTCCGTCGAGGTCGAACGAGCGCTGACCGACCATCCGGCCGTCGGGGACGCGGCGGTGTTCGGCATCCCCGACGAGAAGTGGGGTGAGTCGGTGAAGGCCGTCGTCGAACTGTCCGGCGGGCAGCAGGCCACGCCGGAGGAACTGATCGCCTGGTGCAAGGAGAAACTGGCCGGCTACAAGTGCCCGCGCAGCGTGGAGATCATGGCGGAACTGCCGCGCAACCCCACCGGCAAGCTACTCAAGAAGGATCTGCGTAAGCCCTACTGGGAGAACCGCGACCGCGCCATCTGATGAACGCAGACGATCTTCTGGACCGTCTGCACGTTGTTGCACTGCCGATGCGGGTGCGCTTCCGTGGCATCACGGTGCGTGAAGTCGCTCTGATCGATGGTCCGGCCGGCTGGGGTGAATTCGGCGCGTTCCTCGAGTACGAAGTCGCCGAAGCCGCGCACTGGTTGGCATCCGCGATCGAATCCGCCTATGGCACAGGGCTTCCGGCGCTGCGGGACCGGATTCGCATCAACGCCACCGTGCCCGCGGTGCCGGCCGCGCAGGTGCCCGAGGTGCTGGCCCGGTTTCCGGGTGTCACCACGGCGAAGGTGAAGGTCGCCGAACCTGGACAGACCCTGGCCGACGATGTGGCCCGGGTCAATGCCGTGCGGGCGCAGATCCCCACCGTGCGCGTCGATGCCAACGGCGGCTGGACCGTCGAGCAGGCGGTGGCCGCCGCTGCCGCTCTGACCGCTGACGGCCCGCTGGAGTACCTCGAGCAGCCCTGCGCCACCGTGGCCGAACTGGCCGCCGTGCGGGCCCGTACCGACGTCCCGGTGGCCGCCGACGAGAGCATCCGCAAAGCGGCCGACCCACTGGCCGTGGTTCGGGCGCGCGCCGCCGATATCGCCGTGCTCAAGGTCGCCCCGCTGGGCGGGGTGCGCGCCCTGCTCGACATCGCCGCGCAGATCGACGTCCCGGTCGTGATCTCCAGTGCGCTGGACTCCGCCGTCGGCATCGCCGCCGGCCTGGCCGCCGCGGCGGCGCTGCCGAGGTTGGAGTACGCCTGCGGTCTGGGCACCGGCGGTCTGTTCGTCGAGGACGTCGCCGACATTACTGTGGTGGACGGCAGCATTGCGGTGGCCGATGTCGTGCCCGACCCGGCACGTCTGGCTGCGCTGGCCGCGCCCGCGGATCGCCGCGACTGGTGGATCGCCCGCGTCCGCGCCTGCTCCGCACTGCTAGCCTCTCGCCGGTGAGCACCCTGGCCTATGAAGACACCGGTTCGGGTGAGCCGGTGCTGTTCATCGCCGGCACCGGCGGGGCCGGCCGCACCTGGCACATCCACCAGATTCCGACGTTCCGCGAGGCCGGTTACCGGTGCGTCACCTTCGACAACAGGGGCATCGGCGCCACCGCGAACGACGACGGCTTCTCCACCGAACAGATGATCGCCGACACCGTCGACATCATCGATACCGTCATCGGCGGACCGACCCGGGTGGTCGCAATGTCGATGGGTGCCTTCATCGCTCAGGAACTGATGCTGGCCCGCCCGGAACTGGTGACGCAGACCGTTCTGATGGGCACCCGCGGCCGCGTGGATGAGACCCGCAAGTCGTTCCGCGCCGCGGATCTCGAACTGGCCGCCTCCGGTGCCGAGTTGCCGGCGGCGTACGCCGCGAAAGTCCGCGTCCTGGAGAACTTCTCGCCGAAGACCATCAACGACGCCGATGCGATCGGGGAGTGGTTCGAGATGTTCACCGCATTCCCGCTCAAGCGCACTCCCGGCTGGCGGGCCCAGATGACGGTGGTTCCCGGGGAGAACCGGCTGCCGGCCTACCGGTCGATCAGCACCGAGGTGCTGGTGATCGGTTTCGCCGACGATGTCATCACCCCGCCGGCACTCGGCCGTGAGGTCGGCGATGCCCTGCCGAACGGCCGCTACATCCAGATCGCCAATGCCGGCCACCTCGGATTCCTGGAACGGCCCGATCCGGTCAACAACGCCATGCTGCAGTTTTTTGCGGGAACGCTGATATGACACGCTGGTAGGCGTGAATCCCTCGACGGCTCAGGCCCGGGTCGTCGTCGACGAACTCATTCGCGGCGGCGTCCGTGACGTCGTGCTGTGCCCCGGATCGCGTAACGCCCCGTTGGCCTTCGCCCTGGCCGACGCCGACCGCGCGGGCCGGGTCCGGCTGCACGTTCGGATCGATGAGCGCACCGCCGGATTCCTGGCTGTCGGCTTGGCGTCGGGAAGCGGCCGGCCGGTCCCGATCGCGATGACCTCGGGAACGGCGGTGGCCAATCTGGGTCCGGCCGTCTTCGAGGCCAACTACGCCCGGGTCCCGCTGATCGTGCTCAGCGCCAACCGCCCCTATGAACTGCTCGGCACCGGCGCCAATCAGACCATGGAGCAGATGGGATATTTCGGCACCCAGGTTCGCGCGGCGATCAGCCTGGGCCTGGCCGAAGACGGCACCGATCGCGACGCGCTCAGCGCCCAGTGGCGTTCAGCCACCTGCCGGGTTCTGGCCGCCGCCAGCGGAGCCCGCACCGCCAACTCCGGGCCGGTGCAGTTCGACATTCCGCTTCGCGAACCCCTTGTGCCCGAACCGGATTCGGATCCGGCCGATTTCCCTCCCGGTAGACCCGACGGTCAGCCGTGGACCTACAGTCCGCCGGTGAACTTCGATGAGCCGTTGCGCATTGATCTGACACCCGACACCGTCGTCATCGCCGGCCACGGCGCCGGTATACATCCGAGCCTCGCGGCGCTGCCCACCGTCGCCGAGCCCACCGCACCGCACCCGCAGACACCGCTGCATCCACTTGCGCTGACACAGGTGCGCCCCCGGCAGGTCATCATGCTGGGCCGGCCCACCCTGCACCGGTCGGTGTCGGCACTGCTGGCCGATTCCGCCATCCCGGTGTACGCGCTGACCACCGGTCCGCGCTGGCCGGACGTATCGGGCAACTGCCTGGCGACCGGGACTCGGGCCGATACCGTCGGCGCACCCGACCCGGCCTGGCTGCGCCGGTGCGCGCAGGCCGACTCCCATGCCCGCGATGTCGTGCGCACCCAACTGGCGGCTCATCCGCTGACCACCGGCCTGCATGTCGCGGCCGCGGTGGCCGCCGCGGTGCGCCCGGGCGACCAACTGGTGCTGGGTGCCTCCAACCCGGTGCGCGATGTCGCCCTGGTCGGACTGAACACCGAGGGCATCGCGGTGCGGTCCAACCGGGGCGTGGCCGGAATCGACGGCACGGTCTCGACGGCGATCGGCGCCGCCCTGGCACACGACTCCCGCACCATCGCCCTGCTCGGTGATCTCACGTTCGTCCACGACGCGTCCGGCCTGCTGATCGGGCCCACCGAACCGACTCCGCACGACCTGACGATCGTGGTGTCCAACGACAATGGCGGCGGCATCTTCGAACTGCTCGAGCAGGGCGATCCGCGTTTCGCCGACGTGTCCTCGCGGATCTTCGGCACCCCGCATGATGTCGACGTGTTGGCGTTGTGTCGGGCCTACCACGTGGAATCTCGTCAGATCGAGGTCGACGATCTGCCCGCCGCCCTCGACGAGCCGCATCAGGGCATGCGGGTGCTGGAGGTCAAGGCCGACCGGTCGACATTGCGCCGGCTGCACGCCGATATCAGGTCGGCCCTGTGACTGGCGGGTTACGCGCCGCACTTGAGTCCGCGCTGCCCCGGCGCAACCCCGTCCTGCCCGACACCGGTGAACGAAAAGCGTTGCGCTGGGCCAAGACCGGCGTGTGGATCATCGCAGCCATTGTTGCGTTACAGGCGGTGCTGCTGGTAGCCGGGGCATGGCGAAACGACCGCCAGATCGAACGCCACAGGGGAGTGGCCGAGGCCGAGGTGCTCTCCGCGGGGCCACGCCGATCGACCGTCGAGTACGTCGCCGCCGACCGGGTCACCTACCGGCCCGAACTCGGGGTGCTGTATCCCTCGGAGTTGGCCGCCGGTATGCGGATCTACGTCGAGTACGACCTCAACAGTCCCAATCTGGTTCGGGTACAGAACCGCAACGCGTCGCTGGCGATCATCCCGGCCGCATCCACCGCCGTGGTCGGGTGGCTGATCTGCGCGGCGATCCTGGCCGGTCTGGTACGACGCGAGCAGCGACTGCCGGTAGCGTCGGCCGGATGAGCCGCGCGTCCCTGGACAAAGACCCCCATGATGTGGCGTCCATGTTCGACGCCGTGGCGCGGCGCTATGACATCACCAACACCGTGCTGTCTGCCGGGCGGGACCGGCACTGGCGCCGAGCCACCCGGGCGGCACTGCAGGTCGGCCCCGGCGACAAGGTTCTCGACCTGGCAGCCGGCACGTCGGTGTCGACGGTCGAACTCGCCAAATCCGGCGCGTGGTGTCTGGCCGCGGACTTCTCGGTCGGCATGTTGCACGCGGGGCAGCAACGTCCGGTACCGAAGGTCGGCGCGGACGCGACCCGGTTGCCGTTCGGCGACGATGTGTTCGATGCGGTGACGATCAGCTTCGGGCTGCGCAATGTCGTCGATTTCAGCGCCGGCCTGCGCGAGATGGCCCGGGTCACCAAGCCCGGCGGACGGCTGGTGGTGTGCGAGTTCTCCACGCCCGCGGTGCCGGTGTTGGCCACCGCATACAAGGAATATCTGATGAAGGCGCTGCCCCGGGTGGCGCGTGCGGTCTCCAGCAACCCGGAGGCCTACGTCTATCTTGCCGAGTCCATCCGGGCCTGGCCCGACCAGCCGGCCCTGGCCCGCCGAATCGAGCAGGCCGGCTGGTCACAGGTGAGCTGGCGTAACCTCACCGGTGGAATCGTCGCCCTGCACGAGGGTCGTAAAGCCAACTAGCCGAACGGCTTTCGCTGATCAAGCAGACGGGATCCGGCGCCGAATGTGCGCCAGATCCGCGCCACCCAGTCGGCGTCGTCATCGCTGATCAGGTTTCCCATCACCCGCACCGCGATTCCCATCAGCCGCTCAGAGCGCATGCCCAGCGGTCCGGTCACCGGCAGGAACCTCGGCATCGTCAACAGCAGCCCCAGCCGGCGGGCCACCGAGAACCCGCGGCCGTACTGCGCCGCCAGCAGCGCCGGCCAGCCGGCGCTCAGATCGCCGGAGCCGAGCATCTCGGCGGCCAGCCGCCCGGTCTCCAAGCCGTAGTCGATGCCCTCGCCGTTGAGCGGGTTCACACACCCCGCGGCGTCGCCCACCAGCATCCAGTTCGCCCCGGCCACACCGGACACCGCCCCGCCCATCGGCAGCAGCGCCGAGGCATGCGCCCGCAGTGGGCCGTCGAATCCCCACGCCGGCCGTTTGAGGTCGGCGTAATGCTTCAGCAGCGGCCGCAGTGCCACCTGCGCGGGCCGTTTGGCGGTGGCCAGCGCGCCGACGCCGATATTCACCCCGCCGTTTCCCAGCGGGAAGATCCAGCCGTACCCGGGCAGCACGTCGCCGTCGACCGAGCGCAATTCCAGATCCGAGGAGATCCACGGCTCGTGCGCACGCGGTGAGCTCAGATAGGCCCGCGCGGCCACGCCATAGACGGTCTGCTGATGCCACTGCCGGCCCAGTGCCCGGCCCAGGGGCGAACGCGCCCCGTCGGCGACGATCAGCCACTCACAGCCCACCCGCGTCCCGTCGGCCAGCAGGACCGCGTCAACCCGGCCCGCCGAATTCCACGATACGTCAACGCACTTGTGCCCCAACAACATTGACGCACCGGACTCCTCGGCGACCTGACGGATGCGGTCGTCGAGTTCGGTGCGGGGCACCGCACTGCTGGACACCGGGAAAGACAGCCCGGGCCAGCGCACCTCAACCTCGGTGCCGAAACCGGCCAGGCGTAGGCCGTGGTGGCTGATCCGGCCGTCCAGCCAGTCGCTCAGGCCGAGGTGCCGCAGTTCGGCCACCGCGCGCGGCGTCAGGCCGTCGCCGCAGGCCTTATCCCTGGGAAACTCCGCCGCGTCGATCACCAGTACGTCGCGACCGGCGCGGGCCGCCCAGGCCGCGGCCGCCGACCCGGACGGGCCGGCACCGACCACCACGACCTCGGCCCGGACCTCAGATGATGCTGCGCGCACACCTCACAGTATGTTGGCAGGGTGAGGACACCGGCGACCGTGGTGGCGGGCGTGGATTTCGGCGACCCGGTGTTCGCCGAATCGGTCCGCGACGGAGTCGGCCGGATCGAGGAGATGATCGCCACCGAACTGCGTAGCGGTGACGAGTTGATGACCGAGGCCGTACTGCATCTGTTCGAGGCGGGCGGTAAGCGGTTCCGACCGTTGTTCACCGTTCTGTCGGCGCAGATCGGGCCGGATCCGGATGCCTGGGAGGTCACCGTTGCGGGTTCGGTTATCGAACTGGTGCACCTGGCCACGCTGTATCACGATGACGTTATGGACGAGGCCCAGATGCGCCGCGGCGTTCCGTCGGCAAATGCCCGCTGGGGCAACAACATTGCGATCCTGGCCGGTGATTATCTGTTCGCGACGGCGTCCCGATTGGTATCCCAGCTTGGTCCCGACGCGGTGCGCATCATCGCCGAGACATTCGCCCTGCTGGTCACCGGTCAGATGCGCGAGACCAAGGGTGCCGGTGACGCCGACGATGCCGTCGCGCACTACCTGAAGGTGGTCGCGGAGAAGACCGCCTGCCTGATCGCCGCCTCCGGGCAGTTCGGTGGGACGTTCGCCGGTGCCAACGCCGATCAGGTCGAGCGACTGTCCCGGATCGGCGCGATCGTCGGGACGGTTTTCCAGATCTCCGACGACATCATCGATATTTCCAGCGGCCCCGACGAGTCCGGCAAACTGCCCGGCACCGACCTGCGCGAGGGTGTGCACACCCTGCCCGTGCTCTATGCACTGGAGGAGACCGGGCCCGCCGCCGACCGGCTGCGGGAGATCCTCAAGGGTCCGGTCACCGACGACGAGACACTCGCCGAGGCGCTGAACCTGCTGCGGGCGTCCGGTGGCATCGCTGCGGCGAAAGCGACCGTGGCGCAGTACGCCGCGCAGGCCCGGGCGGAACTGGCCGGGCTTCCCGATGTGCCGGGCCGACGCGCTCTGGCTTCGCTGGTGGACTACACCGTTAACCGGCACGGTTAACCGATAGGGAACTTGCGCACCGGCACGGTTAACCGATAGGGAACTTGCGCACCGGCACGGTTAACCGATAGGGAACTTGCGCACCGGCACGGTTAACCGATCGGGCTTGCGCACCGGCACGGTTAACCGATCTAGAACTTGCGCGTCGCTTCGAGGCGCTAGTCTCCGAGAGACCCGTCGTAGGAGGACTCACATGACCTGGCATCCCACCGCCAACCGGATGAAGACATTCGTGCTGCTCGTCGGAATGTCGGCATTGATCGTGTTCATTGGCTCGCTGTTCGGCCGAAACGTCATGTTCATGTCGGTGATCATGGCGATCGGCATGAACGCCTACGTCTATTTCAACAGCGCCAAGTTGGCCCTGAAGGCCATGAACGCCCAACCAGTCACCGAGGTACAGGCACCGCAGATCCACGCCATCGTCCGCGAGTTGTCCACCGCCGCGCACCAGCCCATGCCGCAGCTCTACATCAGCGATACCGCTAGCCCCAACGCCTTTGCCACCGGTCGCAATCCGCGTAACGCCGCGGTGTGTTGCACGACTGGCATCCTGCAGATCCTCGACGAACGTGAGCTTCGCGCCGTGCTCGGCCACGAGCTGTCCCATGTCTACAACCGCGACATCCTGATCTCGTGCGTGGCCGGCGCGTTGGCCTCGGTGGTCACCGGCATGGCTCAGATGGCGATGTTCTCCGGTATGCGCGGCGGAAACGGCCGCGGCGGAAACCCGCTGGCGATGCTGCTCGTTGCGATGCTCGCGCCGATGGCGGCCACCGTGATCCGAATGGCGGTCTCGCGTTCGCGGGAGTACCAGGCTGATCAGTCCGGAGCCGAGTTGTCCGGCGATCCGCTGGCATTGGCCTCGGCCCTGCGCAAGATCAGCGGCGGCGTGGAGCAGGCTCCGTTGCCCCCGACCCCGAAGTTGGCCGACCAGGCGCACCTGATGATCGCCAACCCGTTCCGCGCCGGGGATCGGATGGGCAAGATGTTCGCGACGCATCCGCCGATGGCCGACCGGATCGCCCGGCTGGAGAAGATGGCCGGGGGTTAACTACGGAGCGCCCTCGCCTGAGGAATTCTGGTCCGTGTCGCCGCCGGTGTCGGGCGTGGTCTCCGGTGCCGGATCTGACGGTGCAGGCGGCTGGACTGGTTTCTTGATCTGAGAGCCGCTGTGGCCGGTCAAGGCGTTCACGACGGAATTGAACACGTCCCTGACCACGTCTGTCGGCCTGGTGGGTTTGACTGCGGGAAGCGTGATGTTGCCGGGCACCGACGGTGAGCCGCTGTTTCCGTTGGTCGGATTCTGCGCGCGGGGGCTTCCGCCGCGCGGCCGGACCGTGCTCGCACTGATGTCCGGGGCCGGAACCCGGTCAACGGTGGGTGCGGCCGTCTGCGTCGCCGTCGCTTCGACAACCGAGGGCACCGCCGCGGGTTGGGGAGCGGCGTTGGACCCCGCGCCCGGGAACTTTACGCCCGGCAGAATCGATTCCACGCCGTCCTGGAGCGTTTCGGCGAGCGTCTTGTATGCAACGACTGTCATGTCGTTGATCTGCTGGACCAGCGCTACCGCACCATCGGGGTAGGTCACCGTGGTTACCTGGGTATTCGGATCGGTCTTGCAGCTCACCGCGCCTGTACAGTCCACCCGGCCCATCGCGTCAACGACAGGCTTGGGCGGCAATCCAAGCGACTGCTTGACCGTTGGCGCGCCGGCCGCGGGGTCAGCGGCCGGGACGGCGCCGACAGCAAGCGGTCCAGCGCCTGCCTCGTAGGCCTCACGGTAGGGCGACGCCGGACTGGCCTGCGGAAGGGGACCGTTCAAGATGGCGGACAGTTCACCGGTATCGGCAGTACCGGTACCGATGGCCACGTCAGACTGGGGCGACTTGTCGCTGAAGATGTTGAGCGGTCCGCCGAAGCTGGCCTGGGTGAATCCGTCCGGCGACTGCGCGGTGGACGCCAAAGCCATCAGCATGGCGGCGACACCCACGGCCGATACGCCAGCGCGCACCGTGTGGTTGGTGAGCCGACTCATCGCTGGACAGCCTTTCTGATTCTCAGGTTCTCCGAAGGTACCTCTCATGTTAGGGCATGCGTGGCCGTTTGAAACACCTGGGTGTTACTAATCGGAGTTCGGTACGGTGTTGTGATGTTGGGCAGGATCGTTCTTGGTGCGTGTGGGGCTGCGGTGGCTGCGGTGGCTGCGGTGGCTGCAGCGGTACCGGCAGCGGCTGATCCCGATCCGGCGCCCGCCCCGCCGCCGCTGCCAAACGTGAACGCCTATGCCCCGATCAGTCCGGTTGACTACTCGGTGGTGGGTGGAAATTGGTATGCGTTCGCCGGACCCACTGGCGTCACCTGTGTGATTAATAAGATCAGTGTCGGGTACGGATGCAGTGGCGCATTGCCCGGCGCGCCGGACGGGGCGGACCTGGTCAGCGGCGGACCATTCGGGCCGCCATCGTTCACCATTGCCGGCCCAACCATCTTCGCCGCGGCCGGTCCGGTCAAGCCGTTGCCGCCGAACACCCGCTTGAGCTTCCGTGAGATCAGTTGCGGGGTCGACGCCGCGGGTGCGGTGGCCTGTGTCAACGGCCACGATCAGGTGGGATTCGTGGTGAGCCCGGCCGGCACTTTCATCGACGACTTCAATCCGATGCTGGACCGGCCGGAAGGCACGAACCCCTACCTGCCAGGTCTGCCGCCCGGTTAGAAGCGCGTCCCGTCCACTTCGTGACCGGGCTTCTCGGCCATCAGTCCCTGGTAGGCGTCCTCGACGGTGGAGCCATGGTTAATGACCGCGTCGACCTCTCGGGCGATCGGCATGCTGATGCCGTACTTCTCGGCGAACTCCATGATCACGCTGACGGCCTTGACGCCCTCGGCGACCTGGCTCATACCGGCGAGGATCTCGGCGATGGGTTTGCCCGAGCCCAGTGCCTCGCCGACGGTGCGATTGCGACTGCGTTGCGAGGTGCAGGTGACGATCAGGTCGCCCATGCCGGCTAGACCGGAGAAGGTGTCGCGTTGGCCGCCGATGGCCTCGCCAAGTTTGCTCATCTCGCGCACCGCGCGGGTCATCACCATGGCGCGGGTGTTCTCGCCGATGCCCATCGCATAGCCCATGCCGACGGCGATCGCGTAGACGTTCTTGAGCGCACCGGCGATCTCCACGCCGACGACGTCGTCAGTGGTGTAGGTCCGAAATCGCTTGGTGCGGAACATACTTGCCAGATTGGCCGCCAGATTGCGGTCCGGCATGGCCAGCACCGCCGCTGCTGCGTAGCCTTCTGCAACCTCCTTGGCGATATTGGGTCCGGCCAGGATGCCGGCCGGGTGGCCGGGTAGCACCTCTTCGACGATCTGACTCATTCGCATGTTGGTGCCCTGTTCGAGGCCCTTGACGAGGCTGACGACCGGCACCCACGGACGCAGTTCCTTGCTGAGTTCGCCAAGCACGCCCCGGAACCCGTGTGAGGGGACGCCCATCACGATCACGTCGGCGCAGTGGGCCGCCTCCGCGAAATCGTTTGTGGCGCGCAGAGTTTCCGGAAGTTCGACCTCCTCACCGAGGTACTGGGAGTTGCGGTGGTTCTTATTGATGTCTTCGGCGGTGTCCGCCGATCGCACCCACTGCACCGTCGGGCCGCGCCTGGCGCAGATGGACGCGACAGTGGTGCCCCACGACCCTCCGCCCAGAACGACTACCTGTGGTTCGCGGCGATCAGCTGTCATGGATTTAACGTAATGCCGGGCCGTCGGGTTCGCCGGGAGTTCTTCAAAACCACTCCGGTCGCGGTCGAGCCCGGTCTACCGGTACGCGTCCGCGCGGTGAAACACACCAAAGACTGTCACCGTTCGACGCTCGTCATCAATTCGGTAGATGACGCGATAGGTGCCGCGGCGCGCGCTGTGCCGATCCTCGAGCGGTGCCCTCAGTCGTTTGCCCACACGATGAGGATTTTCCAGCAGCGGACCTGTGATGAACTCATAGGCTGCGAAGGCCACCGATTCGGAGAGTTCCTCAGCTAGCTGCCGTCTCGCCGTCGGAGCAACTGCCAACTCGTAGGGGAGATCGTTCAATCGCGCGATCTTCGGGTATGCATCGCCTCGTCCAGCTCTTGGCGCCCGACGCCTTCGCCACGGGCCAGTTCGGCATCAGCGGCAGCGAGTTTCCGCACGATCGCCACATCGGAGAGGATGGCGATGGTTTCCTCAAGGGATTCCAAATCTTCGACGGCGACCAATACCGCCGTAGGTCGACCATGAACAGTGACTGTGATCCGGTCGTGTTGAGCACCGACGCGGGCAACCAACTCAGAGAGATGGGCCTTCACCTCGGCCAGCGAGCTTGTTTCTGGCATAGTCATAAGTATGACCACTCAGCCGCCCTGCGTCCACCGCCGGCGGCTCTCCGACTACCCGACCAGGGCCCGCGTCGACGCCCGCCCGAACACCATGTCCTCGTCGATCTTGTCTAGGAAACGGTGGTCGATGGAGTCGGCCAGGAAGTCCTGACGCACCACCCACGGACGCTTGGTGCTCGATTTCGGCAGTGCGTGCGGGTTGCGCAGCACATAGCCGGCCTGCAGGTTCCACAGTGGCGCCTCGGCGATCGGCCCGCCACCCAGATGCGGATAGGCGTGGGTGTAGCCATTGGCGTTCATATGTGCCAGCAATCGGGCGGCACTGCGTGCGGTCATGTCCGCGCGCAACGTCCATGAGGCATTGGTGTAGCCGATGCACCAGATCAGGTTGGGCACGTCCTCGAGCATGTGCGCCTTATAGGAGAACCGGTCCTGCGGCTTGATCTCGGCGCCGTCCACGGTGATCCGCACGCCGCCGAGGGCCTGCAGTTGCAGGCCGGTGGCGGTGACGATGATGTCGGCGTCAAGGTGCCTGCCGGACTTGAGCACGATGCCCGTCGCGTCGACGTGGTCGACGTGGTCGGTAACCACCTCGAGTGTGCCCTTGCTGATCTCTTCGAACACATCGCCGTCGGCCACCAGGCACATCCGCTCGTCCCACGGGTTGTAGCGCGGCTTGAAGTTCACGTCCACCGGGTAGTTCGTCGGCAGCAGGCTGGCGTTCTGGGCTCGGATGATCTTCTTGGCCAGGCCCGGTGCGCCGCGGGCGACCACCCACATCAGCTTCTCGAACGTCAGCGCGACCGACCGGATGATCGAGTAGGAAGCCTTGCGCGGCAAGAACTTTCGGATCGGCGATAAAGCCGGATTCACCCGCGGCATGGACAGCATGTACCCGGGGGAGCGCTGCAACATGGTCACGTGCGAGGCCTTGCGCGCCAGTGCGGGCACCATCGAGACCGCGGTGGCGCCGCTGCCGATGACCACCATCTTCTTGCCGGTGTATTCGAGGTCGTCGGGCCAGAACTGCGGGTGTACCACCGTGCCGGTGAAGTCGGCCATGCCGGGGAACTCCGGGGTGTAGGGCTCGGCGTAGTTGTAGTAGCCGGAGCCGAAGAACACCAGGCGGCTGCGGTAGGTCTTGCGCTCGCCGTTCTCGCTGACGTGCACCGTCCAGGTGTCGGTGGCCGAGTCCCAGTCCGCGGAGGTCACCCGGGTGTGGAAGCGGATGTGCGGGGAGATGCCGTGCTTGCGTGCGGTGCTTTCCATGTAGTCGCGGATCTGATCGCCGTCGGCCACGTACTCGTCGCCACTCCACGGCTCCCACGACCAGCACAGCGTGAAGATCGAGGAGTCCGAGCGCACACCCGGATAGCGGAATAGGTCCCAGGTGCCGCCGATGCGGTCGCGTTGCTCGAGGATGACGTAGCGGGTGGCCGGGTCGGACTCGGTCAGGCGGTAGGCCGCCCCGATCCCGGAGATGCCGGCGCCGATGATGACGAAGTCGTAGGTGCCCGCGTCGGACTCGGCGGGACGGGTGTCTTCATGGGGGGTGACGGTCATCGCGGTCCTCGCTGTAGTGCCGGGGTGATCCACACCACTGTAGGCACTGACCGGTTGGTCGGGCCAGGGGCCTTTAGGTCAACCGGTGTGGTCAGCGGTAGTTGACGAATTGCAGCGCGACCTCGAGGTCGGCACCCTTGAGCAGGGCGATGACTTCCTGGAGGTCGTCGCGCTTCTTGGAGCTGACCCGGATCTCCTCACCCTGGATCTGGGCTTTGACGCCCTTGGGGCCCTCATCGCGGATCAGCTTGGTGACCTTCTTGGCGTTCTCACTGCTGATGCCTTGCTTGAGGGTGCCGCTGACGCGGTAGGTCTTGCCTGACGGCTGTGGGTCGCCGGCGTCGAAGGCCTTCATGGAAATGTCGCGTCGGACCAACTTCTCCCTGAACACATCGACGGCGGCCTTGGCCCGCTCCTCGGTGGAGGAGACGATCTCGATGGCCTCCTCGCCCTTCCACTCGATTGTGGTGTCAGTGCCGCGGAAGTCGAACCGGGTGCTCAGTTCCTTGGCTGCCTGATTCAGTGCGTTGTCGACCTCCTGGCGGTCGACCTTGCTGACGATGTCGAACGACGAATCCGCCACTTTCGGTATCCCTCCTCGGTTATCGGCTGGTTTATGTCTTGGGTACATCCTCGTTGTACCCTGCTAGACGCATCATGCCGGGTCACTTCGGTGAGGTGTTCCAGGCAGGTTGCCCGAGCGGCCAATGGGAGCGGACTGTAAATCCGTCGGCTAACGCCTACACAGGTTCGAATCCTGTACCTGCCACACGCTGTCGCACGTCGGTCCCGGCGCACCAGAATTTTGCTGAGGGGTGAATCCCGGCGGCCGTCGCACACCGCCATCACAGCTCAGGGCCATTGTGCCGGGAGCAGATCCTTGCGCGTGGGCGTCACGATCCGGGCGATTGCGGTAAGCTAATAAAAACCTGAGAAATTTGCTGCCGAGATTTGGAGTGCGTCATGGGACAGGGTCAAACGGATCGTCGTCGCGGAAATATCGGCGGTCGCCATCGATTGGCTGCCGGCTCAATGCGGTTGGTTTCCGACGCTTCGGGCCAGTGGTCGCTGACACCGGTTGCCCGCCCGAGCCAGTACGTCGGCCGGGTTGGCGCATTAGCGATACTCCTCGGCGTCGGCGCCGCGATCACCGGTCTGCCGGCCGTCGCTGCGGCGGATACCGGGGCGGGCTCGGACTCGACTGTCGCGACGGACGCAACGGACTCGTCTCCGGCGCCGGCGCCGCGACGGCCATCCCGCGGTGCCCGCACAGGCTCGACCGATTCCACGGCGACGCCATCGACGGATCCCTCGGACAACAACGGCCGGCCCGGACGGGTGGCGGCAAACCCCGCGAGTACCGCACCCGCACGGCACGCCAATTCGCATCAGACTGCGACGCCGGCCCCGGCCATCAGCGGGCCGGTCACCTCGGCGCCGCGCGCGTCCACCGATTCGGCTGTGGTGAGCCAGGTTTCGGCCGCGGCTGATACCGCGCCGGCCGCATCGGACACTGTCGAGGCCGCCCAGCAGATCGCACCCGCAGCCGCGACGTCCACGTCGACGCCGGCGGCACCGGTGATGACGACGGCCGCCGCTCGCGGCGCACTGTCGGACGCGGGCCTGAATCCGTTCGCGTGGCTGGGCGGGGGCAGCGATCCGCTGGCCCCCCTCGCCGCGCCGTTCGCCTGGGCAACGCTGGCCGTGAGCCGGCGTGACCTGTCGGGCGCCCGCACCACGGCCGCCCCGGCGGCCGCGGTGAGCACCGGAGAGCCGGCCGCTGCTGCAGCGGTGACGGATTCGCCGCTCACCGACCTGCTGAGCCAGGCCGACGCCCAGGCGGCGATCTTCGCAGCGGCCAAGCAATTCGTCCTGACGGTGGTTGCCGGCGGGAATGAAGCCGCGGCGCTGCAGACCGGGCTTGCGGCCCTGGATGCCGACCCGCTATTCCAAAATTTTTCGTGGAACACCGTGCTGGCCGATCCCGGTCTGGCGCAGGCCTTGGGCGGCACCGTGACGTCGGTCATCACCGGGTTGGCTGCCGATGCGCAGGTTCAGGCGGCAATCGGCGAGCGGCTCACCGGATACCTCACCTCAACGATGGGCAATAACCCGGCCGCGGCCGGGATCGCCGCGACGGTCAGTGACGCTGTTGTCGGCCTGCTGGCCAACCCCGCAGCCGGTGCCGGACTCGGAGTCGTGGGCGGCACAGCCGTCACCGTTCTGCTGAGCCAGCCCGGCGTGGTCGCAGCAGTGGGTGACGCGGCCGGTCAGTACGTCGCGGTGGCAGCAGGGAGCAATCCCTCCGCCGCAGCCGACGCCGCGTGGCAGTCGTTACAAGCCGACTCAGCGTTCCAGGACGCGGTAGGTGTCGCCGTCACCGCCGCGGTGAATGTGGCGTTGACCGACTCCGGTCTGGTGAAGGCACTGGGCACAGCCGTCACAGACGTGGTCTCCGGCGTGGCAAGCGACCCGGCGCTGCAGGCGATTGTCGCCCAGCAGGTTTCCGGCTATGTGAACGCCGCGCTCGCGGGTACTCCCGCGGCGGGGATCGCCCCGGCCCTCGGTGATGTCATCGTCGGTGTGATGTCCAACCCGGCTGTCACCGGTGCACTCGCCGACGTCGCCGGTGCGATTTTGGTCGACTTCCTGGGTCAGCCCGGTATCGCCGCAGGCGTGGCAGGCATCGCCGGCCAAGCCGCCACCGCTCTGGTGGCAGGCGCTGATCCCGAGGTGGTTCTCGCGGCCGCTTGGCAAGGGCTGCAAGCTGATTCGGCATTCAACCCGGCGGTGGTAGCCACCGTCACCAATGCGGTGAATGCACTACTGACCAACCCCGACTTGGTCTCGGCGCTGGGGGCCACCACCGCGGTGCTGGTCTCCGCGGCGACGGCCGACCCGGCGGTCTGGTCGTTCATCACCGATCTGGTCGGTTCCACCTATGGCGACATGATCGTCGCGACCCTGACTGACCTCGCGGCGTCCGGCGGGTTGGCTGACCTGGCGAGCTCGGCCGTGACCGGGTTCCTCGGTGCGTCCGGTGTCGCTGCGGCACTGTCGGAGACCGCGGGCCAAGTCACTGCCGCGGCTCTGGCCGGTGCGTCGCTGTCCGACGCACTGCAGAGCGCCTTGGCGTCGCTGCAGGCCGATCCGGCCATTGCGGCCGCCGTGGATGCGCTCGCCTCCGATGCATTGCGGGCGATCCTGGGCGAGTCGGCCGTGCAGAACGCGGTCAGTGCCGTGGCGCGGGATGCGGTCACCAGCCTCATCAGCGGAACGGCCGAAACCCTCGGCTTGGACGCGGTGGCGGGCGACGTGACGGAGGCCGTCGTGGATTCGCTACTGGGTAATGCCGCCGTGCAGAACCTGATCAGCGAACTTGCGCTCGCTATCGCCGACGGCACGCCGGTCGACGCCATCGCCAACACGGTGATTCAGGCCGTCATCAACCAACCGGCACTGCAGGCGGCCGTCGGTGCCGCAGTGGGCCAGGCGGTAGGTGCGATCTTCGGAGACAATCCGATCGGCTTCGTCGTGGGCCAGGTGGTGGGGGCGGCGGCGACGTTCGTGATCGGCGTCGCCGCGGGCATCGCGAACCTGTTCAACCTGTTCGGCGGGGTCACTCCCGCCGCATCGGTGGGCGGCAGCAGCTATCTGATCGAGCAGGGACGGGTTCTGGCACTGCTGGGGTGATAACCCGGCGGGCCGGTCCCGGCCCCGAGGTGCCGGTTACTGGGCCGTCAGTCGACGCGGTCACGCATGCGTGAACCGGGTTCGCCCGTGTCGACCGCCTCAACCAGCATCAGCCACACCAGCGTCGAGAGACCGACCGCCAGTGCCTGTGTGCTGACCGCGAAGGCGATGTATTCGTGCCACGTCGCGGCCAGTCCACAGTGTGTCCCGAGGTCAGCCTTCACCAACATGGTGAACGACAATCCCAAGCCGATGCATAACAGGATCACGGTGAGCACCGGGGCGACTCGCTGACCCACGTCACGCGCGGCTGCACTGCGGCGCACGAAGTTCATCTCGACTCCGAGGGTCAGCAGCACGACGGCGAGGATATTCGCCATTTCGGAGTAGTAACTCGGGGAAACGTCACCGCCGCAAGCTCTTTCGAGATCGATCACCGGGTACCACAGCGCCGTCGCGATCTGAACAACAGCAGTCCCGATGACCAGCGGCACGATCCAGCCGCGCGACGCCGTCCCCTCGCCGAGAGCCGACAGCAGCAGCAGCGTCATCGCCACCACGAACACCATGGAGGCCAGCAGATTGATCCACGCCGACGCGGCGTCACCGAGACCCGCACGCCAGTCGGCGGTGACGATCAGAACCGGGTGCGCTATCACGGCCAGTGCCGCACCTGCAGCCCACCAGCCGGTGAACAGCCGCCGCAGGAATGTCCTGCGATCGGTGGTGCCGCCGTTGATCCGCCACTTCAACGCTGCGGTGCCCAGCACCAACAGCATGTCGAATGCGAAGATCAGCCACGGTGCGTTGGCGGCGTGGCCGTTGCCGGTGATGTCGCAGAGAAACTCGACGACGTCGTCGCTGAAGGTGAAACCGACCACCAGCAGTGCCACCACCACCAGAGCGGTCAAATCCAGGGAATTCCCGCGTGCAACGGCTTCCGGTTCCTGGGTCACACCAGCAGATTAGCGGTGGGCGGCCACCAGCAGCCCGTCCGTGGTGGAGGCGTCCTCAGGTGTCGCCGCTGTCATCATGGTGTCGTGCGCCTGCTCGGCGTCGGTGCCGGCGGGCACGACCAGCAGGACAACGCCGGCTCCGCCCAGGCCGAGAACCTCGATGGTATTGCCGGGTTGGCGACGGTAGCCGGCCAGTCGGACCACGCGACCGCCGATCACCGTCTTGACCGGTGCCGTCGCCCACTCACCGAATTTGTAGGTCACATGGCTGATCGGGCCTAGGCGCACCGAGAGCACGGCGAGCAGATCCGGCAGTTCGGTGAGTAGGTCGTTACTCGCCGGCCACCAGGCGCCGTCGACGAAACCGGTGGGGGAAGCTTTGGGCTTGAGACGCAGTCGTGGTGTGTGCTCGGGCGTGGGCTGGGTCCAGTCGGCGACTGCGCGGGTAGGTGTTGGCGTCGAATGTGTTGGCGTCATCGGTGTTGGCGTCATCAGACGCTCCCATCTGCGGCCGGGAACCGACCGGAATCATTCGGGGTAACGCCAGCCGAGAGGCCGTGCGTGGAATTCCCCGATCTCACCAACCTACTCGCAATACCTCTGGCCGCGAAAAACCAATCATTTCAACCAATTTCGCGACCCGGGACATAAAAAGTGGGCCGGCAGGTTTCCCTGCCGACCCACTAGTTGCTGGCTTTTGCTACTCGGGGCGAACCGCGAGAGCCTGGGGGCCCTTGGCACCCTGGCCGATGTCGAAGGTGACCCGCTGGTTCTCCTCCAGCGACCGGTAGCCGCTTCCGGAGATTTCGGAGAAGTGGACGAAGACGTCCTCGGCTCCACCGTCGGGTGCGATAAAGCCGAAGCCCTTTTCGCTGTTGAACCACTTCACAGTTCCCTGTGCCATTCTTTGCTTCTCTCATTCAATCGAAAGAACGCCTAAATCGGGCGCCCCGTCCCACCCTAGCACGGGAAACGGGGCCCTGATCACGCGCGATTGAAGATCGTTGGAGCGCAACGTCGGCGACTATTTGTCCCTGTCGGCGAACCGGCTATTTGTCCTTGTCAGAGAACACCGGATTCTGCACCGGCTCCGACGAGTGCTCGACGGTGTGCTCCTTTTTCTGCGCTGCGTTCTCGGCTTCCACAGGGTGGGAGAAGAGGCTGTTTTCCACGGGTTTCCTTTGTCTTCAGGCCCAGCCGCGAACTGTTGCGGTGGCTGGGGTGGGGAATCGCTCGAGCAAATCCATCTGCGGATCAGGGCTCGGTGTCGCACTGAGGGCGAAGCGACTCGTAGAACCCACTCTACAGGCTCGGAGCGGCTTTACGATTCACCGATGGCCATCACGGTGCCCGATGACCCTCGCCTGGCCAATGACACTGAGCGGCGGGTCTGGAAGGCTCTGAAAGAGCAACTCGGCGAGGGTGACCTGGTGATCGCCGGCCAGCGGGTCACTGATCATCTCAAGGACCACGAGATCGACTTCGTCGTCGCCATCGAGGGTGCAGGAATCGTCTGCGTCGAAGTCAAGGGCGGCGAAGTCACCCACAACGGCCAAGTCTGGCTGCAGCGGCTGCACAGCGGCAAGATCAAAACCATCGAACCGGTCCGCCAGGTCCGCCAAGCTCGCTACGCACTGCGCAAATTCATCGAGAAGGATCCTCGCTGGACACAGGGCCGGGTGCGTTGGAACCACGTCGTCGTTCTGCCGAATAGTCAATTCTCCCAAGACTTTGCACTCACCGACTGCCCGCGGTGGATGGTCATCGATCGTGACGACTTCCCGACCATGATGGCGCGTATCCGCGCTATCGCGCTCCAGCACGAAGAGGACCTATCGCTACTGGGGGCAACGGGAATCAAGCAACTCCAGACCACTTTGAGCGGTCGCGGGCTCCCGCAGCGCGACGTCGTCGCCCGGGCTTTGGAGAACGAGGATGCCGCCAACGTCCTCACTGACCGTCAGGCCGTGATCCTCGACGCCATCCAACTGCTCACTCGTGTCGAAGTTCGCGGCGGCGCCGGCAGCGGCAAGACCTTCATGGCCCTCGAACAGGCTCGTCGGCTGGCCAACTCCGGCCAGCGCGTTGCGCTGCTGTGCTACTCCCACGGCCTGGCTTCCTACCTCAAACGCATCACCTCACGATGGAGCCGACGTCAGCAGCCCGGTTACGTCGGAGAGTTCCACGACCTCGGTATCGCGTGGGGCGCCGACAAAGGACCCGACGAGTCCGAGCGCAGTGCCGAGACCGCACAGTTCTTCGAGCATGATCTGCCCGCCCAGATGTTGGAGTTGGCCAATAACCTGGCCGACGGCCACCGGTTCGACTCGATCATCATCGACGAGGCCCAAGACTTCGCCGACAGTTGGTGGGAGCCACTGCTGGCCGCACTTCACGATCCGGAGACCGGCGGAATCTACGTCTTCAGTGACGAGGGCCAGCGCGTCTTCGACCGCAAGGGCACTCCGCCGGTGCCACTGGTGCCGCTGATCCTCGAACAGAACATCCGAAACACCCGCCAGATCGCCAGGGCTTTCGAGCCGTTGGTCGACCATCCGATGCGGCTTCTCGGCGCCGATGGCCCCGAGGTCCGCTTCGTGCCCTGCACGCGTGACGATGCCTTCGATGCGGGCGACGACCAGGTTGAGGCCCTACTCGAGGAGGGCTGGCGCCCCGAGGACGTCACCCTGCTGACTACCGGCAGCCGCCATGAAGAACAAAAGGCCCGCCAGGCTGAGGGCACCCACTCCTACTGGGAAAGTTTCTGGGATGCCGAGCAGGTGTTCTACGGGCACGTACTTGGCTTCAAGGGCCTGGAGCGACGGGCCGTGGTTCTGGTGGTCAACGACAGTAAAGACATGGAACGCGCCTCTGAGCGGTTGTACGTCGGGTTGTCGCGCGCCCGCGATGAACTTGTGGTGTGCGGGGACCCCGCACTGATCGTCGAGATCGGTGGCGCCGACCTGGCACGCCGCCTCGGCATCAGCGACTAACGCAGCTTCACCAACCGCGTCGTCGAGGTCTCGTCAAGTTCCACCACATCGGTGCGCGACCGTAGGAAATCGCTGAAAGACCGGAATCCCAAAGACTTTTCGGAGAACGACGGATCCATCCTCTTCATCTGCGCCTTGACCGTCGAGTTGTGCAACCACTCGTCGTCATCCTTGTCCTGGCCGATCTGCAGCGCGCGCCGAAGTAGGGCGGTTGCGGCGGCCTGAGGATCAGGTGTCTCCGACTCGTCGGGTTCGGCCGCTTTGGTCTGACGGGCACGCATCGTGGGCGCCGCGTCCTCCGCCGGGGCCGCCGCGATGGCCGGAACGCCGGGCAGGGCGTCGTAGATGACGAAGTCGTCGCACGCCGCGGCCAGCGACTTACTCGACGATCCCGCCACCCCGATACCCACCACGTAGCGGCCCAGCCGTTTGCAGCGCTGTGCCAGCGGGATGTAGTCGGAGTCGCCGGCCACAATCACCACATGCGTCAGATCCGGCAGCCGGAACATGTCTTCCACGGCATCCACCGCCAGTCGGATGTCGGCGGCGTTCTTGCCATAGGCCGCCGCGGGGAAAAGCTGGACCAGATCCACCGCGCGGCCCACCAACTGGCCGCGGTAACCGGCATTGATATCAGCCGACCAGTCCGCGTAGGCGCGGGTGAGCACCAGGGTGCCGAATGACGACGCGAAATCCAGTACCGCTCCGACGTCGACGATCGCCCGGGTCAGCTTGGCGGCGTCGAGGCCCTTGGGTTTGTCGCGCTGGAACGAGTTGCGTCCGTGCACCTGGTCGTAGCGCGACAGCACAATGTTGTCGAAGTCGAGATACACCGCGACGCGGGCCGCACCGGGTTCGGTCATGGGCCATCAGTCTGGCACCCGCCGGGTGTGGGGGAGGCCGGTTCTATGTCTATGATTTGGACGTCAACGGTGACGTCTGACCCTTCGACAAGCCTTGGAGTGATTCGGTGAGCTTTCCCCGCCGCGCCCGCGCCGCGAGCCTCGTCTTCGTGACGTTGCTGGCGGCTGTGCTGGTCAGCGACGTCGCGGGGCTTCCGGGCTGCCAGGAAGGCTGCAAAACGGTCACGGCCACCGCCCAGGCACAGTTGCCGGCGCCGGTTCCGCAGCCTCCACTGCTGGGCCTGGCGCCATTCGACGGCGCCGAGGACATCAACCCCCTGACCAAGCCCGCGGTCGACGTCATCGACGGCAAAATCACCGCGGTCTCGCTGACTGATGACTGGGGCAACACCGTGGCGGGCGCACTTTCCCCCGACCGCACGTCCTGGCAGCCCACGGAGCGTCTGAACTTCGCGCGCAGCTACTCGATGACGGTCGACAGCGTGGGCAACAGCGGGGTGCCGCTTTCGCGAACCACCACCTTCGACACGTTGTCGCCCTATAACTACGCCCATCCCTACCTGGAGGTGCAGGGCGGTTTCGCCATCCAGGAGGGCCAGAAGTACGGCATCGGCACCGTGATCGCCGCTCACTTCGACGAGCCGATCACCGACAAGGTGCTGGCTGAGAAGAACATGATCGTCACCACCAGTCCATCGGTGCCGGGTTCCTGGTTCTGGACCGACGACTATGTGGCGCACTGGCGCCCCGAGCACTACTACGCGCCGGGCACCACGGTGTCGGTGGCGCTCAACATGTTCGGGCTCAAACTCGGCGAGGGCCTCTACGGCCAGGCCGATGCGAAGAACACCTTCACCATCGGCGACTCACACATCGCCGTCGCCAACGACATCACCAAGCAGGTCAGCGTCTACGACAACGGCAAGCTCGTCCGAACCATGCCCACCTCGATGGGCCGCGGCGGCACGTCGGTGATCGCGGGCAAGACGTTCCACTGGTGGACACCGCCCGGCGTTTACACCGTGATCGATAAGGCCGAGGTCGTCACGATGGACTCGACCACCTATGGGATTCCCCCCGGCACCGCGGACAGCTATAAGCGCAAGATCGGTTTCGCCACCAGGATCAGCTTGGACGGTGTCTATCTGCATCAGCTCGATGACACCGTGTGGGCGCAGGGCAATACCAACCTCTCCCATGGCTGCCTGAACCTCAGCGGCGAGAACGCCAGGTGGTTCTTCAATTTCGTGCAACCTGGCGACATCGTCGAGGTCCGGTTCACCGGCGGCCCGCCGCTGGCGCTGAATCAGAACGGTGACTGGTCTGTGCCGTGGTCGGAATGGGTAGGGGGCAGTGCGCTGACGCCCAAGGCCGCGCCGCCGCCCCCGCCACCGGCGGCCACCGCTGCGACGTTGCCTGCGCCCGGACCCTAGTTTTCCGCTCGCGCGCGATTGCCCTGCGCCCTCGCCGATGAGGTGCGAGGATTCGCACGTCGTTGTCGGAGGTGCATATGGGCTTTGTTCAGGCCAATCTGATCGGTCCGGTCAGCAACGTGCTCTACACCTACATCCTGGTGTATCTGCTGGTGGCGGCGGGCATCTACTTCACGGTCCGGACCCGGTTCGTGCAGGTTCGCTACTTCAAGCGGATGCTGGGCCAGTTGGTGCATTCCCGCTCCGGTGACGGCGGCATCTCGTCGTTCCAAGCCTTCTGTGTCGGCCTGGCATCGCGGGTCGGCACCGGCAATATCGCCGGCGTCGCGATCGCGCTGACCGTCGGCGGTCCGGGTGCGATCTTCTGGATGTGGATGGTGGCACTGCTGGGCATGGCCACCGCTTTCGTTGAGGCGACGCTGGGCCAGATCTTCAAGGTCCGCGCCGAGGACGGCACCTTCCGCGGTGGGCCGGCCTTCTACATTCAGCGCGGGCTGGGTTCGCGTCCCGGTGGCGTGGTGTTCGCGGTGCTGCTGGTCTTCACCTTCGGCTTCGCGTTCAACATGGTGCAGGCCAACGCAATTGCCGATGTGCTCAACACCTCATACAACATTGAAATCAATTACACGACAATCGGTTTGGTGTTGCTGGCCGCACCGGTGCTGTTCGGCGGCGTGCGGCGGGTGGCCAAGGTGGCCGAGGTCGTGCTGCCGTTGATGGCACTTGCTTACGTAGTGCTCGCATTGGTCATCATCGCGCTCAACATCAGCAACCTGCCGCACGCCTTCGCCCAAATCATCGGCGGCGCATTCGGGTTGGAGCAGATGGCGGGTGGTTTCACCGGCGGTATCGCGGCGGCGATGCTCAACGGCGTCAAGCGCGGACTGTTCTCCAACGAGGCCGGCATGGGCAGCGCGCCCAACGTCGCCGCCACCGCGACGGTGTCGCACCCGGTCAAGCAGGGGTTGATCCAGTCCCTCGGTGTCTTCGTCGACACCATCATCATCTGCACGGCGACGGCGTTGATCATCCTGGTCTCCGGTCCGGGTATCTACGACCCGCACACGCCGACCAAGATGGCCGGTGCCTCGCTGACCGCCTCGGCGGTCGCGGCCGGCCTCGGATCCTGGACCACCTGGCTGATGACCGTGCTGGTGTTCGTCTTCGCTTTCTCCTCGGTGCTCGGCAACTACGTCTACGCCGAGATCAACCTGTTCTTCCTGGGCGCGCGCCAGCGTGGCATCAACATCTTCCGGATCGCGGTGCTGGCCGCCATCGCATTCGGGGCGACCGCCAAGCTGTCCACGGTGTGGGATCTGGCGGATATCGCGATGGGTCTGATGGCGTTAGTCAACCTCGTTGCCATCGTGCTGTTGGGCCGGTGGGCGTTCGCCGCACTACGTGATTACCAGCGTCAGGCCGACGCCGGCGTCGATCCGGTGTTCGTGGCCGCCGACGCCGGATTGCCGGGCCGCCTCGAGGGCGACATCTGGAACCGGCAGCGGGTCGTTGCCGCTGAGTGACCTTGGCCTCTGGTCGCGCCACGGCGGCGCGGCCAGGATCGAGACCATGATCGATTACCACCTCGACACCGCTACATCCATCCTCACGCTCCGGCCGGAATCCGCTCTGCAGAAAAACGATTTCATCGAGGTCGCCCAAGCACTGGACCCGCAGATCACCGCGCACGGCGACCTCGCAGGCCTCATCATCGCCGCACCGCACTTTCCGGGCTGGGACAGCTTCGGGGCGTTGGTCAACCACCTGCGGTTCGTCCGCGACCACCACCGGCACGTGAAGAAGATCGCGATGGTCACCGACTCCCCGCTCGGTAACGTCGCCGAACACATCACATCGCACTTCATCTCCGCAGAGGTCAAACACTTCCCGGCCGGTGAAGGCGAGGCGGCCCGCACCTGGATCCTCGCGGACTCCTGAATTTCAGGTCGGCAGTATCTTTCACAACTTGATATCACCGGCGATATCAAGTTTCGAAAGATATTGCCGCTTGTCCGGAGGCACGACCGCGGCCAGGTCTAGGGGCGCGGCCAGGTCTCCGGCAGGCTATGCCCGCCGTCGGCCACGAGCACCGCACCGGTGACGAAGGATGCCGACTCATGAGCCAAAAACGTTACGCACGAAGCGATTTCGGCCGGGGTGCCACTGCGGCCGATCGGCCCCGCCGCCGCAGCCGCCGCCTCGAACTCCAATTGCGACCCGGTCGCGACATAGCCCGGCGCGACCACGTTGACGGTGACGCCGCTGCCGATCACCTCCAGCGCCAGCGCGCGACTCAGGCCCACCAGGCCGGCCTTGGCGGCGGTGTAGGTCGACTGCCCCGGCATCGCGTTGACCGACCCGGTGGTCGATCCGATCGAGACGATCC
>Ga0114979_10000397_pt1 | contig 29021 bp, 15 predicted proteins | sample S_140625_EF_Meta_FD_87315 | JGI IMG/M metagenome (GOLD analysis project Ga0114979, IMG submission 87315) | Freshwater microbial communities from Lake Simoncouche, Canada to study carbon cycling - S_140625_EF_MetaG | ecosystem: Environmental > Aquatic > Freshwater > Lake | place: Lake...
TACACGAGTGCAAATTCTTGTCCCTTGTTGTCAGGATAATGCACTCCGCACATGGTTGTCAGAAATGTGAAGCTTTGGTCGTTGTTGTTTTTCAAAAACTCAAGAACGTCATGCAAGCGGTTTTTTTCGACAGTAAAAACGGGGAAGTCATAGTCGATTTGAGAACCTGTTACATCGTTGCCGAAGAAATTCAACAGTGCATCTTTCACGTGGTTGTGCAACTCGATGGTTGCCGGCGATGCGTTGGGATGTATTTCGTGATGCATTATTCGAGTCCGTATTTAGCGAGCATGGCTTTGTATTCGGGAGACGTGCGTCGGGCGCGGCCTTCGTTCTTAGCGAGCTCTTGAATTTTGAGAATGCCGTCGAGTACTTGTTCAGGGCGCGGCGGGCAGCCGGGGATGTAGACATCAACGGGGATGATGCGGTCGATACCTTGAAGCACGGAATAGGTGTCGAAAATGCCGCCGCTGCTGGCGCAGGCACCCATGCTTAGAACCCACTTTGGCTCGGCCACTTGCTCGTATACCTGACGAAGAATGGGTGCCATCTTTTTGGAAATGGTTCCCATCACCATCAGCAAATCGGCCTGACGCGGAGAGAAGCTCAATCGCTCCATACCAAAACGTGACAGGTCGTAGTGAGAAGCCATGGTAGCCATGAATTCGATTCCGCAACACGATGTTGCGAACGGCAAGGGCCACAGCGAGTTGGCTCGCGCCAATCCCACAGCTTTGTCGAGCGAGGTCGCGAAGAATCCCTGACCCTCAAGGCCTTCGGGCTGGTATTCGCTTTTGATATCAACGTTAGTTGTCATGATGATAAGTTCTTGTTTGCGTTCTTGCCTTTGCTGTTATTCCCATTTCAAGGCGCCACGACGAATGATGTAGACCAAGCCTACAATCATGAGTGCCATGAAGGAGAACATTTCTATAAGTCCAAACAGGCCGAGTTCCTTGAAGTTCACTGCCCACGGATACATGAAAATGACCTCTACATCGAAGAGCACAAAGAGGATAGCTACCAGGAAGTATTTGATCGAAAAAGGTGAACGGGCATTTCCCTGCACTTCAACACCGCATTCGAACGGGTCGCTTTTCACCTGAGTTTTTCGTTTAGGTCCGAGCACGTGCGTGGCTACCATGGTTGTTACCACAAATCCGAGCGCAATAATGGCCATGGCAATGATGGGCAGGTATTGCTCGGCAAGGGAAGGCGTTGATTCCATAAATTCCGGAGACGGTTTTTTGAATAGGCCGTAAAATTATGCCGCTAAGGCCTATAAACAGCGTAGAAAGACCGTTTTTTTTCAAGGAAAAGACGATGCGATGACTTTGGATTATTGACGGGTATAACTCAGTCTAAATCCAACGTCAGTTATGCCCTGCAGCGCCGTAGTGCGCATTCCGTGTCGCACATCGATTTTGTAGCGTCCGGCCAAAGGGAACTGCTTGCCTTGTTGGTAGAGAAATCGGTTGTCGTAGAGGTTGGACGTGGGGTTGCCCAGCCATTTTCCCTGTTCATCGGCGAGCTGGCATTCAACCGTATCGATGGATTTCTTGCCATTGGGAAATTCCATCTCCACAAAGAAGTAGATGTTGCTGTAAGGATAGTCCTCTCGGTTGCGCAGGGTGATGTAGAAGTTATGCAGACGGCTTGTGTCCGTGGTTTCAAATTCGAAATGAGCGGGATCGTTTAGGTTCCATACGCCGTTTTCGATGCGTTTGTTGGTTTCGTAAAGGACATCGGATTCACAGCTGCACAGCAGCAGTGCCAGTCCGAATATGACCAGTCTATTCAACATGATTAAGGTTGGGGTGGTGCCGGATTTGGGTTGTTTTCGCGCGGAGGACGGTTGCGGTTATCGCGCGGCCCTCTGCCACGACCGCGATCATTGCGGCGCTCGCGTTGTTCCGGATTGCGTGGTTGTTCTCCACCCTGACCTGCCGCTTCACCGGGAGCTTTGGGCTCTCGCGGTGGTCTTGGTCCGCGTGGTGGGCGCTCTTCGCGCGGTGGACGTTCTCCTTGTGGTGGTTTCTGACGTGGAGGTTGTTCGCGGCGGTTGGGTTGTTCCGGTCTTGGCTGACCTTCTTTGGCTTGAGCCGGCTTTGGTCCGCGCTGCTCGCGTGGTCCGCGATCACGCTGATCCCCGGGTCTGCCGTCGTTGCGCTGACGGTTGCGGTCACGTCCGCCACGACCACGTCCTTTGGCTTTATCAAAACGCGTGAGACTGTCCTGACCAACGACTTCCGCGAAGTCAGTTCCTTTTTCTACCTCATCTTCAATCAGGAATTCATCGATGTCTTCGATAAGAACGCCCTTCTTATTTTTTTCCAAGATCTCCTTTACGGCATCTATGCTCAGCGGGAATGGAGGTTCTCCGGGTTGACCGTCGTAGATGAAAAACATCACGCGCTGAAAAATATCGGTCTTGAAATGGGATGCAGTTCCTTTTGGAAGCTTCAGACGTGTATTCACGGATGGGAAATCACGCGTGGCCTCTACGTACTGATCGAGTTCGAAATTCAGGCAGCACTTCAGCTTGCCGCACTGACCGGCCAATTTGGTCGGATTGAGCGACAACTGCTGATAACGTGCTGCACTGGTGCTTACGGCGCGGAAATCGGTGAGCCAACTCGAGCAACACAGTTCACGTCCGCAGCTACCGATGCCTCCCAAGCGGCCCGCTTCATAGCGGTAGCCGATTTGGCGCATATCAACCCGCACACGGAATTCTTCCGCGTATTTCTTGATGAGTTCGCGAAAGTCAACTCGGTCGTCTGCGGTGTAGAAGAACGTTGCTTTCGACTTATCGCCTTGATATTCGACATCACTGAGCTTCATGTCTAGGCGAAGTTCACGGGCAATGGTGCGCGCACGCATCATGGTCGTTTGTTCCAGTTTGCGACCGTCTTGCCAGCGGGTGATATCCTCCGGAGAAGCCTTACGCAGGATTTTCTTGATTTCGTAATTGTCTTTGATGTCTTTGCGCTTCAATTGAATGCGAACCAGCTCTCCCGTGAGGCTGACAACACCCACGTCATAACCGGGTGATACATCAACGGCCACGACATCGCCTGCAAATAATTCGAGGTTCGAGGAGTTTCGGTAGAACGCTTTACGGCTGTTTTTGAAACGCACTTCAACGATATCGAAAGGTTTTTGACCTTGAGGCAATTCCATGCCGGCCAACCAATCGAATACCTCCAGTTTATTACATCCATAGGTGCCGCAGGCACCGTTATTTTTACAACCTCCGGGCAATCCGCCTCCGGTTGAGCAACTTGAACATCCCATATCATTAATGCTTCGGATTGTATAATGGTGCAATCCGGGTTTTCTCTCACATCAGGCCTTACGCACGATAGACTGTTTTTCAGTTACCATGCCTAAGGCCAAAAATAAGGAGGAATGATTCAAGACAAGTGCAATTGAGAACATTTGCTGACAACCGCGCATGGAACGGCCGTAGGTTATGCTTCGGGCTTGCGGGTAAGCAGATAATGCAACTTAAAGGAGAGGTCGGAAAGCACCAACTTTGTGTAGGCATTCCGGGTTACGTCATGATAGGCTTCCGTAATTTCCTCCATCAATTCCACGGCATTGAGGTCATTGATGAACGGAGCGAACTTGTCGGAGAAACTCTGTTCCGATTGATTTAAGCGGACTAACTCCTTTCCGGTGTAGTTCAAAACCAAGTTTTGCCGAATCTGATCGAGTGCGTAGGTGAGAAAGTGCTTTTGATCCTCGCGATTCAACTTGTGCATCTCGTCGGCCCATCGAATAATACCGGGCACATCTTTCTTGTAGCACATACGCATCCACTGCTGAAACTGGCTGGCATAATTCTCATCAGGATTTTGTGCATGCAGCAACTGCATTGCCTTGTTCCAATCACCATGCGCGAAGTGGGCGATTTCGCCGGCTTTGTCTGCCGAACACCCCTGATTGGCTAATGCCGTAGCAATATCGACATCCTCAATCTTGGGGACGTAGATGACTTGCACGCGCGACAAAATGGTTTGCAGGATGTTTTCCAAACTACCAGCGACAAAAAGAAAAAGGGTCCGCTCGGGCGGTTCTTCTACAATCTTCAGCAGTTTATTGGCGGTATCGGTTTTAAGATACTCCGCCATCCAAATAATCTGGAATTTGTAGCCGCCTTCGTAACTCTTGAGGGTCAGGTGATTGATGATGTTGCCGGCTTCATACACCGACATGATGAGCTGCTTGTTGTCTTCTGTAATAACGTTGCGCCATTCATCGACCGTAGTGTAAGGCGAGGATTTCAGGTGGTTGCGCCAAGGTGAAAGCCAATCGTTACACGTGGTTTTTTCGCTTCCTTCGCTCTTGTTGAAGAAAGGAAAGGTGTAATGCAGATCAGCGAATTGATGCGTGTCGATTTTTTTACAGGTAGGACACACCCCACATGAATCGGTTGCTGTTTTATTAGGACAGGCGATATATTGAGCAAAGGCCAATGCCAGTGCAAGATTGCCACTGCCATCGGGGCCAAGAAACATGAGAGCGTGCGCAATGCGTCCGTCACGGTATGCACCGATAAGGCGTTGTTTGAGGTCGGATTGTCCGATGACTTGAGCGAACTGCACTTCCGTTTCTTTTTGGCGAAAATACAACGGTGCTTGGCTTGGCAATGCTTAGTGGAAAACTGCGTGCAGCACGTCGAGCGATTTAATCTCGCGCAGGTTTTCCAAATGCAGCTTGAGAAAGGTGACCAGCCCATGAAGTAGTGCTGAACGAATGGAGCTGTGCATTTCCAACGATTGGACCTGCGGCCACTCCTGATCGAGCAGCGGAACCAGTTGCCCGGAGACTGCGGTTTCCAGGTAATGAGGGTGTTTGGGTATTTCACGCTCAAAGGAGCCGTTCAGCATGTCGAAGTATACCGCTTCGGTAGGGTGCTCCGGTGGCTGTGGGTAGAATCCATAGTGGCGTGTGATTTCCAGAAGCCACCACACATGAAAGTTGCGCACATCGATGGCGTCGTCGAGCAACTGAACACTGTTTTTGAGGAAGTCAAACAGGATATCATTCACGTAATCATCGGCAATGGTCTTGGCCAGCACCTCGTTCATAAAGAGTATCATCGACGATTTGGTGGGGTCTGTCGCAATATGGTGCAGCGGCGTGGACAGTCGAGGGTTTTTTATCGGAATGAAGCGTGTAACTTCCTGAAAATCAGAGTCAAATTCAATAATCGCTAAGGGGTGAAACAGATTTGCGGTTGATGGTTTTTTGGATTTTCCGGCATAGACGATTCCGCTTTTTAAACCAAATCTGCTGCATAAAACTTTGACAATAAGCTTGTTGTCGCTGTATCGTAACGTTTGGATGACAATGCCCCGGACTGTTTGAATCATGGATAGGGTTTACAATTCACACACAAGCGTTCAAATCTCTATATGCCGTGTTAATTCTTTTGACCTGAACGAACCACTTTTGAGTCGATCGACAGCGATACTTTCGGCACGCGAAAATACGTCTTTCGGGAGGCGTTCAACATATTGGTGATGCATGACCATCACCCTCTGAAGAAGGAGTAAGAAAAACATCACCTCGCGTGATGTTTGTTTAAAGTTAGGTTAGGCAGGGCAACCCTCGGGTTGCCCTGTTGCTTTTCACCCAATTTGGTTTTTTTTGTTCTTAAAGACCTCTTTTGCAGTGGCTTACGGAGATGTTTATGCATATGTGTAACCATTTCTGTTCGACAGGCGTAAACACGGTCATCATCACATAAAACAACATGAAAAACATCAGTTACACCCTGTCTAACCCAAACACTAAAAACACAATGAAAACACTTCTCACAACATGGTTTGCAGCGCTCATGGCGGTTGCAAGCTTTGCCCAAGCTCCCGGAGGCGTCTCTGCGGGGCTTGTCTCTTGGTTTAAAGCCGACGCAGGAATTGCAAATACGACCAATGGCGCAAACGTTCCCTCTTGGTTGGATCAAAGCGCTCGTGCCGTGCATGCGACTCAGGCCACTTCCAGCGCCCAGCCGTTGTATCATGCCAACATAATCAATGGGCACCCGGCTTTGAGCACGAATACTTTGCGTTTTTTAAATGTGGATTGGTCGATTATCAATGACACGAACTACACGATATACGCAGTAACACGCCGCTTGGCCGGTGGCACTAGTCAAATCCTGGGTATTCAGGGAACGGGAGCAACGAACTCGTTTCTCTCTTTAGGTTATGCGAGCTCTACCTTGGTGCGTCACACACAATATGGTAACTTTATTAGTATGACGGTTGAGGGCTACAATGCCACCACCGAAATTCCAACCATCATGGCATGCCAATTCAATGAGGCTATCGGAAAAGGAGTATGGCGCATCCGTGATGGTGTAAGAACAACGGCTTCAGGAACAAACAAAACGCACTTTCCTTATCCTGCCGGTATTCGCGGTCGCATTGGTCGCGGTGGTGAGGGCTATGGTTTCAATGGTTACATCGCGGAAGTATTTGTCTACGACCGAGTACTTACCAATGATGAAAAGGCGCGCATCAATACGTACCTTTCTGTTAAGTATGGCTTGTCGGTGCCGGCTGCAGAGCATCAGTATGCTCTAGATGCAACACACCACAACGATGTGTTCGGTATTGCTCGAGACAATGATTTTGCTCTGGCTCAATCAACAAGTGAAAGCGTATCGCTCGATGATATTTTGCGCATCAGCTCACCATCTGATTTGAGTAACAATGATTATCTCATTTGTGGCAATGACAATGGTACGGTAACCTTCGGCGCCTATGCAGGAAGCAACTGCAGCATCAGAAGTGTGATGGCTCGTGACTGGAAATTCAAGCACATTAATGATTGCGGAACAGTTGAATTACGTTTCGATTTGACCGGCGTGACCGGCTTCAATAGCGGAGATCTTCGACTCGTTGTTGACTTGGATGGTGATGGAAGCTACGATGATGAAACACCGTTAACAGGTGTTTATGCCGCACCGTTTTTCACTGTAAACGGAGTAACACTGCCGAATAACGCAAAAGTTACCCTGTGCTCTGCCAAAACAAATTACTACGCAGTTACAAGTGGTGTATCTAGTGACATGATTTGGTCAAGCACACCCGATGGTGCTGCAGAATTCGCACTTACCAATACGTGTCCGAGCATTGATCTTACTGTTAATGCCGGCGTTGTACTGCAGGTGAATGGTGTATTGACCTGCCGTAACTTGACGGTAGACGGCACCTTGAATTTGGGTGATGATCAAAGTGATAACTTAATCGTCCATGGCGATATTCAAATGAACGGCAATTGGAGCTCCTCGGCGCCCGGATCGCTCAGTTTCCATGGTGAAGCAGCGCAATCAGTGTCGGGAGGAGTTATCAGTGTATACAATGCAGATATTACGAACCCAGCTGGTGTAACCTTGAACAACACCCGTTTGGATATTCGATATAACCTGGCCATCACCGATACCGGTGTTTTGAATACGAACGGAAAACTGACATTAGTTTCAAATGCAAATGGCACCGGAGAGATTCAGTCGCTGGAAGAAGGAACAATTAACGGAACAGTGAATGTTAATCGCTATCGTCCTGCGGTAAGTGCCGGATGGGTCAACTTGTGCTCATCGGTTGCAGGTGCAACCATTGCGGAGTGGAATGATGATATTATTACAACCGGTTTCCCGGGTTCAGATAATCCGAATTATCGAGTAAATGGTGTGCTTTACAACAGCATCCGTTGGTATAACGAATTATTACCGGGCACAGTTCAAGATGGATATGTTGGCGTGACCAACGTGACTAATGCGTTGACTCCGGGAATGGGATTCATGGTGTATATGCCGGTCGGAGCTGCGACCATTGATTACCCGAATTACACCATCAACAGCGGTGATTATGATTTGCCGGTGTCCTATGCTCCTACCGCTAATGGCACAGGTCGTGGATGGAACATGGTGGGTAACCCTTATCCTGCTACCATCAGCTGGAACTCTGGCCCTTGGGTGAAAACCAATATCAATAACGAAGTGTATGTATGGAATCCGAGTACTCAGCAATATGAATCTTACACGGAGGCTATGGGCGCAGGAACACTGTTGATCGCACCAGGACAATCTTTCTTTGTTCGTGCGAATGCAGCCTCACCTGTATTGACCGTGCGAGAAGGCTGTAAGACAAAAGGTCACGGAACCTTCCGTACAATGGAAACTTCGAATGAGTACCTGACCATTCGTGTTCAGAAAGATGAGTTACAAGATCAGACCATCATCACTCGTATGGAAAGCATGACGAAGTCTTTCGATAACAACTACGACGCATTCAAGTTGCGCAGTCCTGTAGCTGAAGTGCCTTACCTGGCTACCTTGGATCAGGAAGGTGAAGATCTTTCAATCAATGCCTTCAATAACAGTGGCGATGAAACCATCCTTCCGATTCGCATCGAGGCGGGTGTGAGTGGTACGTATCAAATCACCGTGACCGGCTTGGATGCCTTTGCTCAAGGTGGATGTGTTACCCTCGAGGATGTGTTCACCGGCGCAAGCTATGTGCTCACCGAAGAGAAGCCTGTTGGCTTAGAATTGACTGCCGGCGACCACACGTTGCGCTACCAATTGCGCATCGGTGCTCCGATTACTGTAGCCGTAACAGATGCCGGTTGTTCATTGGAAGAAGGTGGCAGCGCGGAAGTGAATGTGCCGGCAAACGCTACTGAGGCCATTACTTGGTATACTGCACAAGGCAAATTTGTGGGTGCAACTTCTCCGGAGAATGGTATTGCCTCTATCGGTGGTCTGCAAGCAGGCAGCTATGTGGCAAAATTGAATCATAACGGAGCTTGTGGTGTAACTGAAGTGGCATTTGAAGTAGCACATCTCAATAAGCTCGGTGCATCGGCTGTAGTTATGCCTGCAAGCTGTGAGAACACGGATGATGGTGGAATTTCAATCAGCATGAGCGGTGGAGAAGCACCATTCACCATAGTGTGGAACAGCGGCGATGAAGGATCGATGATTGAAAGTGCAAAAGCGGGCAAGTACATCGCAATTGTAACGGATGTGAACGGTTGCAGCGGTCGCTTCGAATTTGAAGTTCCTTCTGTGAGTCAACTGCTGAGCAAGTTTGAAACATCGCACGATAAAGTGGAATTGGTGAACGGCCAGGCGACTGTTGAGTTTACCAATACTAGTCGTGATGCACAGGCTGTAACCTGGAACTTCGGAGATGGTAGTGATGAGGACATCAATGAGAATCCTTCACACATCTACTTGAACCCGGGTACCTATGAAGTAATGCTGAAAGCTACACATGACAATTGTGAGTCGGTAAGCACCAAGACTATTGCTGTAACGGATGAGAGCCATGCGGAGGAATTTGCAGGCGACATCTTGGCTACGCTCACGGATCAAGGAGTGAAGATGACCTTCTTCTTTGATGAGCAGAAAAATTTGCAGATAAATGCATACAACGTATTGGGACAACAATTGATTGAACCGATTACCGGTGTATATGATAATCAAACCATCCTGTTCAGCGATCGTCGCTATGCTGCGAACGCAATGATCGAGATCACGGATCTGAACACAGGTGAAAAAGCGTTGATTCGATTGGGAAGATAATGGACAAACTATCGTGATGTATAAGTGGTCCCGGCTCAGCCGGGACCATTTTTTTTGTACATCTTTGCCACATGGACAATGCTGTTTTAGAAAAAATGCTGTACATCGGGGTCATCCTCGCCGTAACGGCTGTAGGGTTGGTGCTGTATCGAAAGGAAATTAAATTCTACCTCAAGGGAAGGCAAGCTCCCGGAACAATCGTGAACTGGATGTCGGCTGTTGTGGGAGGAAAGCGGTTTTACTATCCGATGATTGAATTCACGCCACCTGGTTTTGAGCGACAACTTTTCAGAGCAGAAGATCGCTGTGAAGGTGAGCCGATGTTTCCCCCGGGCACTGAGGTTACGGTGAAGTACCTCGAAAGCGATCTTGAATTTCGAAAAGTGATTTATCCCAAGAAAGCCTAAAGTTTCCGTCCGTCCTTCAGTGATGTCAGAATGTGAATGGCTTTTTTGAGCGTCGTGACCTGGTCAAACGACATGCGCAGACTTCCTTCCTTTTCATACATTTTTCCACCCGATGGATTGAGCTTAATGAATTCAAGCACGTGTGAGAACTTTTCGCTTTGATAGAACGGCGAATGCTCCTTGGTGATGAAGTAGCCAATCATCTTTCCGCTCTTTAATACGAGTTTTTCAAAACCGATTTCGCGTGCCAGCCAGCGCAGACGCATGGTTTCAATAAGCGCAAGAGTTGGTGTAGGGATTTCACCAAAGCGATCGATGAGGTTGTTGGAAAAGGCTTCCATGCCTTCCTCTGTTGTGATATCATCGAGCTCCTTATAAAGCGCAATACGTTCGGTTATACTGCTCACGTAATCGTCGGGGATGAGAATTTCGAAATCGGTCTCCAGCACTGTTTCCTTCACGAAATTCTGATTGCGTTTGATTTCTTCTTCGTACAAATCCTTGAAATGCTCTTGCTTCAATTCATCAATGGCTTCGTTGAGGATTTTCTGATAGGTTTCAAATCCGATATCATTGATGAACCCGCTTTGTTCGCCGCCCAGCAAGTTTCCTGCGCCGCGAATGTCAAGGTCACGCATCGCAATGTGAAGTCCGGATCCGAGATCACTGAATTGCTCAATCGCTGTGAGTCGTTTGCGGGCCTCTTCGGTGAGCATGTGCAACGGTGGGCAGAGCAAATAGCAGAAGGCATGTTTGTTATTTCGTCCCACACGCCCACGCAGCTGATGCAGGTCGCTCATACCAAAATGATGGGCGTCGTTGATGATGATGGTATTGGCATTGGGAATGTCAATGCCACTCTCAACGATTGCTGTACTCACCAGTACATCGTAAGTGGCCTCAATAAATTCCGACATTACTTCCTCGAGATCTTCACCCTTCATTTGTCCGTGGGCTGTCGCAACACGGGCATCCGGACAGAGACGCTGAATCATTCCGGCAACTTCTTTCAGATTCTGAACGCGGTTGTGAACGAAGAAGACTTGTCCTCCGCGTTGGATTTCATAACTAACCGCATCGCGCACGACTTCTTCATTGAAAGGTCGCAACTCCGTTTGAATCGGATGTCGATTGGGTGGTGCTGTTTGAATGATGGATAAATCGCGTGCGCCCATCATCGAAAACTGGAGGGTGCGCGGAATAGGTGTAGCCGTGAGCGTAAGCGTGTCGATGTTCGCTCGGAGTGTCTTGAGTTTGTCTTTGACGGCCACACCGAATTTTTGCTCTTCATCAATGATGAGTAATCCTAGCTCTTTGAATTTGACTTTGGGTGCAACAATGGAATGTGTTCCGATGAGGATATCGATTTCACCTTTTTCGAGTTTCTTCAATGTTTCACTCTGTTGTTTGGAGCTTTTGAAACGGTTGATGTAGTCTACGGTGACCGGAAAATCTTTGAAGCGTGCGGCAAAGCTCTTGTAATGCTGCAGAGAGAGAATGGTTGTCGGAACCAGCACAGCTACTTGTTTTCCATCGGTAGCCGCTTTGAATGCCGCACGCATGGCGATTTCTGTTTTACCAAAGCCAACGTCACCACACACCAGTCGGTCCATCGGTGCTTCGGCCTCCATGTCTTCCTTCACGGCGTTGGTAGCCTTGAGTTGATCGGGAGTATCCTCATACATGAAGGAAGCTTCCAGCTCGATTTGCATGTAGCCATCGGTCTGAAAGGCATGTCCTTTTGTTGCTTTGCGCTTCGCGTAAAGTCTGATGAGGTCGAAGGCAATTTCTTTGACCTTTGTTTTGGTCTTACGCTTGAGGGTTTGCCAGGCGTTACTTCCAAGCTTGTCCATACTGGGTGATGAACCCTCTTTGCCGACGAATTTTGAAATGCGGTGCAGTGAGTGAATACTCACATACAAAATGTCGCCGCCCTTGTAAGTAAGGCGTATGGCTTCCTGTTCCTTGCCATTGACATCAATCTTTTGTAGTCCTGAAAATTGACCGACGCCATGATCGATGTGTACCACGTAATCGCCCGGCTGAAGCGACATAATCTCTTTGATGGTGAGTGCTTCTTTGCTTTTCTTGAATCCTTCTTTCAGTCGGAAGCGATGATAGCGCTCGAAAATCTGATGATCGGTATAGAGCAAAAGCTTATGCTCCTTGTCGATGAAGCCCTCTGATAGCTCAAGGCTGAGCGGCGTGAAGTGCACCGCGTGATCCTTGTCTTCGAAAATTTGATAGAGTCGTTCAATTTGTTTGGGTTGTCCGGCCGCAATAACATTCTCATACCCCGCCTTTGCATTGTTAGCGAGGTTGGTTCCGAGCATGTCAAAGTTTTTGTTGAATGCCGGTTGCGGTTCCATGTCGAAGCTGATGGTTTCACCTTCCGTGAATTTCCGTTGTGATCCGAATTCAATCGTGGAGCGTTGTTCAAGCAGTCGTTGAAGCTGCGTTTTATCCATGTACAATTCTTCCGGTTTGAGTCGGTCGAATAGTCCTTGTTGTTTTTCGAATTGCTTTTGCGCGCGCTCCAGTTCGGTATCCATTCGACTCAGCGCGCCGGCGGTATCTTTTAACCAGAGTATGGTTTCCTCGGGCATAAAATCAATGATGGAAATGCGCGATTCTTCCGTTTGATGCGCTGTTACATTGGGAACAATCGTCGCCTTGATCATCTTCGCGACACTGAGTTGCGATTCCGGCTCAAACTTGCGGATGCTTTCCACTTCATTGCCGAAGAGCTCAATGCGGTAGGGATGATCAAAGCTGAACGAAAAGATGTCGATAATCCCACCGCGCACGGCATACTGACCCGGTTCGAATACATAATCGACCTTTTCAAATCCATAGGTATGCATCCATTCGTCCACAAATTCAATATCGAGCTGATTCCCTTGGACAATTTCAAATGTGGCGACTGACAGCGATGAGCGTGTGATGACTTTTTCGGCTAGGGCTTCAGGATAGGTGATTAGGCATACGGGTTTTGCCTTTTCGCCTGCACGTTCCATTGTGCGCTTGAGTTCATTGAGAACTTCGGCGCGCATGGCCACATTGGCATTGTCGGTGGCTTCCACTTCGTAGGCCATTCGAGCGCTGCGTGGAAAGAAGAAGATATCGATGGCGGCGTCATTGTTTCTTTCGGAGCCCGGTTGTTTGCCGCAAGCGCTTTCCAGATCATTCAGGAAATAAGCAGCTTCTTCCTTATCGGGGAGAACCACGATGTGAAAGCCCTTCCTTTCTGACATGGCAACTTGGGCGATGAGCGCAATGGAGGATCCGACCACATTGCGCAGATGCGCATGGCCCTTGTGTTGGAGAGCACCATGGAGTTGTTTTACGCGCTCTGACTTGGCATAAACGGAAAGAAGGTCGGAAATGAACATGGTTTGAAAACAGCTAGCCCCACTGAACGTTCAGCGGGGATGCTGTGGCAAAATTACAACCAATGCGTGCTCACAGAGGTGCGTTATTTTTGTCGTCTATCATGGAAGCACATTTCCAATCAGAGCCTGTTTTCTACCTGCGTTTTCCGCGGCAAGATGCCGATGCTTTACTCGCTGTTGGCGTTGAGGAATGCCTTGTGCTGGATGCAGAGGAAATCATCGATTGGCCGGCCTTGAGACGTTGGCTCGAAACGAAGCCTGATTGGGTATTTGGTTGGATGGGCTATGATGCACGAAGGGCAGTGGAGCATTTTGATGAGCGTGGTTTTAAGCGCGGTCAGATGCCTGTGTTGTGTTTGGTTAAACCCCGGCATGTGGCGCGCATCAAAGACGGTGCATACGACATGCTCAAAGGCTCATGGAATGAAGCATGGAAGGAATGGCTGAATCCGGAAGAGATTACACAGACAACGTTCGACCAAGTTTCATGGCAACAAGGAGTATCGCATGCGGAATATTTAAATCATGCAAGCGATTTAATGCAACAGATTCAGCTGGGAAATTTATACGAAGCGAATTATTGCATTGATTTCTTTGCGGAAGCCGCGCTATCCAATCCACGCGATGTTTGGAGGAAACTTTATCATAAAACAAAGGCTCCTTTTGCGGCTTATGTGGAATGCGGACCTTGGCATCTGATGTGCGCGTCGCCGGAGCGGTATCTCAAACGATCCGGCAACACGATCATTTCACAGCCAATCAAGGGCACCGCGCGTCGCAGCAAGGATCCTGCAGAAGACAGTCTTCTAAAGCAGCAACTTTCGAATAGTCGAAAAGAGTGCGCTGAAAACGTCATGATAGTAGACCTGGTCCGAAACGATTTATCGCGCTGTGCATTACCTGGCACCGTGAAAGTGGATGAATTGTTTGGCGTGCACACGTTTGAAACGGTTCACCATCTGATCTCGACGATAAGCTGCGAGGTGGATGCTTCCTGTGATTGGGTCGATTTGATGAAAGCCTCTTTCCCGATGGGCAGTATGACGGGTGCTCCGAAATTAAGTGCCATGCAATGGATAGAACGTCATGAGCGTGTTTCACGCGGAATCTACTCCGGTACCTTAGGCTATATTGAACCGAATGGTGACTTTGATTTTAACGTTGTCATTCGAAGCATTCAGTATCATGCTGATCAGCGTTTGGTACAATGTAACGTAGGCGGTGCCATCACTGCGCTTTGTGATTTGGAAGAGGAGTACAAGGAGTGTTTGTTGAAAGCCTCAGCTGTGCTCGATGTTATGCGCTGAAGGCTTGCGATGATACACATCGAGTGCAACCAAGATGGCGATGAATCCCCAGAATGGAACTGAAGCCTTATCCGTATCCAGATAATTGTTGAGTACACCGTGGATGAAGTAGGTCATGAGCCCGAGGTATGCTGCTGCCACTAATGTTTTCAGATTGCGGGAATCCATTGCATAGAAAAGCCGAAAAGCGAGATGCGAAATTCCGTAGAGTAACGCCAAGACGAGCAGAGTGCCGGGAAGTCCTTGCTCACTCATAGGACCGAGGTATTCGCTGTGTGCGTTTCCTCCGGTGCCTTGATTCGTACTGATGATGGTTCTGTCTTTCGATCGCTGAAATGGGGCATAAACGAATTGGTATGTTCCCGGTCCCCAGCCCACAATTGGTCTTTCCTTGAACATTTCGATGGCGCAATTCCAGCGATTGAGGCGTTCCAAATTACTGGCATCACTTGATACATTGGAAATAGAACTAACGTGTTCGTCGAGTTTGTCGCTACTCTCCTGTTTATTTTGTTCGAGGCTCATTACGATGTCATCCCAACCGATAAGCAAAACAGAACCGATGAGCGCCGTTGCCAGAAGCAAATGTTTGAGTTGAACGCGCAGCAGCATCACGGCTAGAATCGCCGCTGCCCCGATGATAGAAATCCAGGCTGCACGCGTGTATGACAGTATGATGCCTGCAGTGAGAATAAAGAATCCGATGCTCAGCATGACCCTCAATAGTACGTTCATTCCGCGTTGCAACCAGAGTCCAATGATGATGGGGAAGTACATGGCCAACACAGCCCCGTAGCTTGTGTGGTCTTTGAACAGCGGTTCCATTACCCAATGCGCGGAGTCTTTATCAAAACCATATTGCGCATGTCGACTAATGGTGTAGATGATGACAATGCAAAGCGTGAAGAGATAGAGGAGAAGGAAGCTACGCATCTTGCGCAGGTCCTGAAACATGTGCGTCGCGAGGAAATAGAACGAAGCAATAAACCAAAGGCGTGTTGCGAGATACTTGATACTTACTAACGGGAACTCGCTTGTTACGCATGTCAGCGTCATCCAGGCCAGGTAAGCATAGAGGATGTAACTGATGGGATGAAAGAAAATTCGTTTGTCAATGCTTTTTCCGGAGAGAAGCTTGAAAAGGAATAGAATGAGAATACCGAATAACAGCGGTTCGGTGGGCAGATACATGCCGACTTGTGCGATTTCCAGTTCCTCAAGATTGATGCTCAGCGGTGTGCAAAGCGTTACAAAAAGGATGAGATGATCGAGATGATAAATTGCAGCCCACACGACCAGCAGTGCGGTGGGAATTAGCATGACCAGAAACTGTTCGAGGTAAATCCCCACGCACATCAAGGCAATGAAGCACCCTGAAAGCAGGTAAATCAGGCCTTTCGATATACGTGATTCGCCGGTCATTGCTTAAATCCTTCCTTCGGCGCGTAGTCTCTTGAAGTTGTCGATGATGAGCAGCAGGATAAACGTGAAAACAAAAGCAGAAAGCGTGCTCATGGCCACAATCAGCCAACGAATCGGGAAGGATTTCTTGTCGGCGGCGCTGGCATAGTCGACGACACGCATGACGGGGATATTACTCTCTACGTCGATTTTCATCAGGTCATAGCGCTTGCGCAAGACGTTGAGTTTCTCGTAAGCTTCCTTCAGGTTGGTTTCGAGATTGACGTACGTTGTTCCGTACTTCGATAAGAAATCCATTTGGACTTTCAGTTGTTGAGCGCGATCAGGATGGCCTCCCGCAATGGCCGTTCCGTACATTTCGGTGAGTGCGGCTATCTGATCGAGGTAGCTGTATACGCCCAACTCCTGCAGTACTTTCATGGAGTCTTCCATGACCTGCACTTCATTCAAAGCTGATTGCAGCGACGCTTCAGCATATTTGAATGCGGTCATCGCGCGCTCGCTGCGCATGCGGTTGGCTACAGAATCAGCGAAAAGCGCTATGTCATTCGCCATGTCGCGTGCGCGCTCCGGTTTTTCATCCAATACAGCCACTTCTACGGAACCGAATTTGGTGAGTTCCGCCGATACATTATCCTGGTATTCGCGAGCAATCAAGGTATTCGCGCCGCGCTGGTCACGTTGAATTTCATAGACATCCCAGAGTTCATATTTCTCGATGACCTTATTGCGCACTTGGTCGGAGTTGATCATTTGCAGCAGGCGTTCGGCATCTTCCTCTTCTCCGAAGGTGAGTAAGTCTTCCTTCTGAACATCTTCCAGCAGCTGGGCTCCGAAGGAGTGTTGTTGTTCAGCATACAGCACAACAGCACTTTTGTAACGCTCCTTCAAGAGCAAACTAACCACCGACGACAATATCGCCGCAGTGATGGAAACGAGTATGATGGGTTTACGCCATTGGTAGAGCAGAATGAATAGATTGCTCGATTCAAGTGAGGTCTTACTTTCTGTGGATTTTGGTTCCTTCATAATAGCGGCGTTATGCGTACAAATTTAGCTGTTTTCGGTGGTGTCTTTGGTGTGTGGTTCACGTTGCTGCAACAACATCCGTAGGTCGGTCAGATCAATCATTTTCAATCCGAATGCAACGAAGAAGCAGATGCTAATCATGGCGACGAGTTGAATGTATTCGGGAGTTTCGGTTAAGCGAAGTAGGGTGGCCACAACTGGCGCGACCACGAGAAAGAGAAGCAGTTTTAGGCTCAGATTTCGTCCAAATGTGCGGTAGTTTACTTGCACATGGATGATCTGACCGACGAGTACAATGAATTGCATAAAACAAGCGGCCTTGGCTGCGCCTAGGGCGCCTTGTTCCGGCACGTAAAGTACATTCAACAGTAAATTGTAGAGCATACCTCCGCCCGCGAGCAGTATGAGTGTGCGCATATTTCCGGATGCGGTAATGAGGGTTCCCGTCACGTATTGCATGGAGAAAAGAAAGGCGCTCATCATGACCCACGGCAGCACCGTGGCAGCCTCTGCAGTGTGACCATCATAAAGTATATTCATGATGAGTTCAGGATAAAAGAGGGTTGAAACGGTGACAGTCCATGCGCCGGCAAGCAGGAGTTTGGCGGATAGATCGAACAAGGGTGTAATAGATTTTTTCGCCTCGAGCAATCGTGAAAACATAGGCAACAGCAATCCGGCAAACAGAAATGCAAACATGTTTAGCGTATCACCGAGTCGATAGGCCATAGCATAGATGCCGGCTTCGTGCGCACTGTGCAGACGCTCAAGCAGTATCCCGTCTTGTCGGTTGGCAAACATGGAAAGGAGAATTAAAAGGGCAAACGGTGCGCTCTCGCGAAGCACTGTGCTCGAAACAAGGGATGTAGGTTCATGGCGCGACGATTGTCGGCGAAGCACAAGAGCCGCTGCAACAGCAAAGGCGAGGAGATAGGCTGCGCTTTGTGCATAGATTAAATACTCCAATTGAAATGAGCCCGATGAGGGGAATGCGTAGAGCAGCACAATCACGAAAAGCATGAGGAGCGCTTTATCCAGCACCGAAAGCAGACTGTCTGATTTGAAGTCGTGCAAGCCTGAGAGAAACGACCGCAGAAACTGAATGCCTGTTGCAACGACCTGATTGAAGGCCAGGAGCAAGAGCAGATAAACTTCACGGGTGTTGTAATCGAGTATGATGGCCGGCAACAGACAAATCAGGATGTAAGCGACTCCAAGGAGCAGGCGGATTCCACCCAAGCGCTGCACACGCCCTGCAGGGATGAATCCCCATTGCGCCGTAATACGATTGTTCCAGTTGCTCATTCCGAGATCCGGTATGATGTTGAACACAAAGGAAAGATTGAGCAGTGCGAAGTAAAGTCCGAATTCTTCAGGCCCTAATCGATCTTGCACGTGTGCTTCGACTACTAGAACGTACAGTGGTTTGATGAGCAGATTAAGGCCCACGACCAGCAGTAAGTTGGATAGAAATGTGTTGCGTATCGCACTCATGTTGTCGTTGCGACAAATGCTACATTAGTTGTTAAGGCTGAATCGCAGAGCAATACCGGTTGAAATGTTAGACGTAGGGAACGACGTTGAAATTTTCGGTCTGTTGAGCTGGTGATCGTAGAAGAAGCGTATGGTGAGCTTATCACTCACTGCCATGTCGGCGCTGGTTTTCAAACTGTACAAGCGCTGTCCGGCAGTAGCCTGACTGGTTTGTTCAACCATTTTGCGAATCAGTGTGACGTTGTCACGGACGGTCAAGTCGGCGCGTAAGTTGAGCGTAGTATTCGCGAGCATCTTGATAGGTAGCTTACTCTTCTTTTTGCGGAATGGATTAGGAACTTCCGTGATTTTGTATCCCAAACCGATGGTGAGTGCATTGCTCTTCGTTTCCGTAATCTGATAGTTGGTCAGACCCAAAGCCAGTGTGCGGTCCTTTTTATATTCAACTTTCACTTGCGGTTCATTTGTCTTCTCCTTGTTTTTCTTCTTCTTTGTTTTCAGCGTCATATCGAGCGCAAGCGGTGTAATCTGTTCGGAGATGTTCACGCCGTTGATTTGGCGTTGTGTGATGTAGTTCGGGAAATCACTTTGGTCAACAGTAGTAGGCAGTCCTGCGTCGTTAGGAGTGAAGTTCAGATTGCTCACATAGCTCGTCGTGAACGTAGAGCGATAGGAGTGTTTCAGATTGAACTGCTTGAAGTATTTCTTAATCGAAGGAATCTTGGACAATCCATCATAGGTGATGCTCCAGTTTGGCTGCACTTTCGTTTTGAACGGATTCGCGCTGACTTCGTTGACATCACGTCCGGTGTAGGCGGCGATGAATGCGGGAATAACGACATCCTGTGAAGTTGGGCCCCATCCGCTGTAATAGCCGTTCGCTTCGGGGTTGGCAACCTGATACGATTCATTATTCAATCGCTCTGAGAATATCAAACGATTCTGCAGGAAGGCATCGAACGCGTCGTTTTGATATTGATTCGTTGTGTCATCTCTGAAGAAAGCGGTAGGCCAGGTGATGACTGAAGCGCTGATGTTGCCTGTTTCCATCGGAGAATCGAACACATAAGTTCCGCTTTCTTCATCGAGTCGGAAGAAGCTCGTGAGGTTGCGACCTTCGGTGCGATTGGCTGTGATTTCAACCTTGAAGCTCTTAACAGGTTCGAGGTTGATCTTGTAATTCCATGTTTCGGAGTAGGTCTCGTTGTATTGTGTGTTAAGACTGGGCAATTGAACGAGCCAACCGTTGGCAGCTGCGTTGAGTGCGAAGTTTTCGCCCGTAGGATCGCCCCAGATATCGGTGTTCTGCTGGCCAATGAGGAATGGAACTCCGGGTGCATTGAAGCTGTCATCCATTCCCAAAATTTTCGAGGGTTGCTTATAACCCGGCAGCAACATACCTTCATTGCGCGAATAGGTCGCAGAAACGTTACGCACCATCATGAGGAATCTTAGCGCAGTATGCACGGGATTGATGGGCTCTTTTTTTTCTTCTTTGTCTTTCTCGTCATTACCGAATCCATCTTTCTTGGTAGGATCTTCTTTTTCGTCTTTTTTCTTCTTGTCGTCTTTCGGTTTTTTACCCGTATTAATGTCTTTAAGCAAGGGAACTTTATTGTAAAGTGTTTCCAAATTGCCTTGCACATTGAGCTGCAGTTGACGAGTGTTCTGAATCGTATTGCCGAGAGAGTCCTGAGAGAACGGAGCGCGGTCCCAGCGATAAGTGGCTGCATAACGAGCATCGCTGCTGAGGAAATCAATGAGCGGGAACTTATCGAAAGGAAGTTTGTAGCTCACATTGACATTGTGGTTGTAGGTTGTATTGGTACCACCCGACTGGATGTTGGTCCAAACGGTATCCTTATACGCATCATACCAGTCTGTATTTTCTTTATCCACGACACCTCGCGGTTCGCCTACGAGCGCAGTTGTATTCGCTGCAAAGTCGAACTTCAGACTCTTGGTTAAATCGTATTTAAAGGTGTAGGCACGCGTCCAGTTCCAGGTTTTCTGCACTTGTGTGGTGAGGAGGAGGTCGCTGTAGACACCGGTCAATTCGAGCGTGTTGTTTCTGATTCTACTGGTTTCATATCCGCGATTCATTTCCGTGCGGAAACCAATTTGCTTATAGCTTGGATAGAAGTTAAAGTCCTTAATCCACTTCAGGTATTTCGATGACTTGATCACCGGCAATTTTTCGAACGGCTTAATTTCCTTCGGTTTATTGGTGAAGTTATAGTCGAACGCTCCGAGGTATGTTTTATGCAATCGCCAGTCGATATTGATATCGCGTTTGTATTCTTCGTTGTAGGCATAGGTAACCGAGAAGTTCTTGATGTTGTAAAAGCGTTCTTTGCCACCACCGCCACCACCCGGAGCAGGAGGGGGCGCTGCGGCTGCAGCAGCAGCGGCATTGTCTTTGCCGGCATCACCACCTGCCGGTGCCCCTTTCTTAGGTGCAATGCGCACATTCGTAAAGTTGATACTGCGACGTTTGACATAGTCTTGCGATTTTTTCTTGATGTCGCTGTTGACGTTGGGTAAGTCACCCATTTCAAGGTCGGGTTGCAATGGACTGAATCGCGGGGTATTGACTGTTTCCGAATAACCGACGTACATAGGCAGTGTTACGCCCCATTTTTCCGGGAAGAATTTTCCGAGTTGCATAGTTGAGTTGGCGTCTAATCCGACAACTGTTTTTTGCTGACGTTCCTGAACGGTTTGTTCCAAATTACCCCATCCCGGTGTCGACATATTACCGGCAACGGCGAGGGTGGCGAAGTCGGCCATAGTAGCATTCAAGCGCGCAACTGCAGCCCAACCGCCGGTTTCATCGAATTCCGATAGACGTAATTCGTTCACCCAAATAACGGCGCACTTCGATTTACCGTCATCGGAAGAAGAGAACACGTTGCCTAGTTTGGCCGGATTGCGCACACCAATCATGAGCACGGTGACGTTGGCGATATTCGGATTACCCTTCACAGTAATTTTTGCATCACCGATCCTGCTTGTGTATTCAGATGTTACCGGTGTTCCGGGAGGACGATTAGCCTTTAGGTTCTGAAGGTCTTTAATGAAAATGTCGAAGTTATTTTCTTCCGGCCAAATGGCTTCATCATCGCTGCTGTACCAGTTGGTCACTTTCATCGGAAGTTCATACTCATAGTAGTTATCGTTGAAGTCGGAACCTAATCGAACAAATACAGTGAGGTCTTTATCTTTCAATTCACTCTCAATGCCAAGCGCTTCAGCGTGAGAGAACATGCGCAGGCGCTTATACTGGCGCAAGTCGAAGTTGACGGTGCGATAGGCGGCGCGTGAATCGCCGTCTTCCAAATTACATATCTGATACGAAAGAGACTGTTCGTTCAAGCTGCGGAGGTTAGCACTGGCAACGTCTTGCTCACGAATGATGCCGGGAGGCACCACGTACGGAACAGGTTCAAGATTACCGTTTTCTTCGATGTTTACGGCCGCGATATTGAAGATGGTTGGCGGTGGATCACCCATTTCGATTTCGCCGGGTGCTTTCAGCGGACCAACATATTTGCGCCACTCACCACGAACGAGTTCTAAACGAGCGAAGCGCAGATTCACGGGCTGTGACCAACCTTTCAGGAATACACGCATGTATCGAATGGATCGGAAATCCGAAATACCACCGTAGCGACTTTCAAATTCTTTGATAGGAATTTTGAATTGATACCAGCGGATTTTTCGGTCGGTGCCATCGGCAACCGTGCGCGTTGTTTCAAAGCTATCGGTGATGTAATTTCTTCCGATGTTTCCTTCACCGAGGTCGTTTTTTCGAAGGCTCACACGGTATTGAAAATAACTCTCAATGTTGTTGAGGGTGATGTCCTGGTTGATGTCCTCTGAGTTAGGAAGTGTGGTCGCAGCAATGGGATAGCCATCCGGTGTGGCTGTGTTTGAGTTGCCTTCGTTGTTGTTGTAGTAGACATAACGCTCAATCGTGTTGAGTGATGCGGCATCGGCTTGTGAACTGCGGAAGTAGCGGAAATCATCATTCGAAGGATCTGATGCATACGCCGCATATGCGGAGTCGGTGAGGAAGCTATTTACCTCAGCCAACCAATCGGCGAAGAACCCCGACTCTGCATTACTGTTCAATCCATCCAGTCCGATATCCTGTGAAGAATAGCTTCCCGTAGAATTGTCAAATGCATTTACCACGTTGAAGTTGTTGGGCGATGGATACAAGCCCCAGGTCGACGAGTCTGTGTCAAGCGGTGAATTTGGGCTCGGGAAGCCGTTTTCGTAGGTCCAATTGTTGTCATTTAAGACGTCTTCAGAAACGTTACCCAAGTTGAAGTACAAATCACCTCCGAACTCATTCTCGCTATCTTCATTGAATGGATCCATCAACCAGAATTGAATGAACTGAACGTTGCTGGCTTCGAAGTCGGTGGTGGTTAACGCACGCTGAATACCGCCCCAGCGACTTTCAGGATCAAGCAGTTTACCGGTAGGCGTAAGACCAGCTGATTCATTCGTACCGGTGGGCAGTTCATAATTATACTGTCCGCGCTCGGAAGGCTGGTAGTTCAGGTCGAAGGTGGCAATGTTGGGAGGAGTACCCGGAGGGAGTTGTCGATTTGGGAATACTTCGCCTTCCAGAATTTCACGCATGCGGTGATCGCTGTTCCAGTTGTCTTCAATGATGTTCTGGGGTGTAAGACCGCTGGTGGTGCGATAGAACAACGGGTCAATGACATACCAACTCAGTCGTGCACGATTGTAGTTATAAGCAAGACTGTCTTCGAGATTTCCTTCCGGGAATAAGTTCTGCTGTTGTTTGGGTGTACTGGCCATAAACCACTGGTTCAGGCTGCGCAGGTCAATGATGCTTTGACTGCCTTCAAAGTCGTCGAGGTAGGAATTACCATCCTTCGAAATGGCGCGGCTGTGACCCGGGAAAAGTTTCGCTCCTTCAGCACCGAATGAAATGTTGGACTTCGCTTTGGTGTCAATCAGTGGAATGCGATCGACCAAGCGAGTGAGCCAAGGAGCCTCTTTCTGGTAGGCAAGATCAAGACCGAGTACGGTATTGTTTACCGGCTCATCGCCCATGTTGACTTTCTGAGTGACCGGGCGTTCACGTAGATTCAAGAACGTTGCACCTGCGGCGAAGTTCTCGTTGAACTTGTAGTCGAATCGGCTACCAAGCATGGTCTTGAACTGCAGGTTAAACATCGAGTTACTCTCCGTGGAAACTTTGATGGGCTGCCCGCTGCTGAGGATACCTTCGTTGAGGATGCGCACGCGACCGAGGTTGTAATCAACGGTGTAGTCAACGCCTTCGGTGAGTTTGATTCCACCGGCAGTAACGATAACCGAACCTTGCGGGATGTTGAGTGCATTGAGCGAAATCTCCGAACCCGAAGATGATTGATACTGACCTTTGATGCGATAGCGATTCAGATTGGGGAAGAGGATCTGCGCTGCTGTTTTCGTTGAGTCGTAAAGCGGCTGATAGACAACTTGGGAAATAATTTGATTCGCCAGCGTTTCTTGTCCGGGTAAACCGTCGCGGATTTGCTTGGAGAGGTGATTACCGAATGGTTCAACTACCGGAAAATAGATGCGTCCGTTTTGCGCGTCGATCAGACCGCCCGCAGTTGCAGCATTCGGAATGAAGTCGAAGAAACCATCGGGATAAGGCATTTGTTGCGAATCAATCTTATCAAGATTCAATACTTGCAACAGAATCTTACCGTCGAGTGGTTCGCGCGGGATATAGTTCTGATTGACACCTGTTGTCGGGTTGTTGTACCAAACATCGAGGCGGAAGTTTTCGGGAGAAATTCCAAACGCACCGAGCGAATAGACGTTCTTCATCATATTGGCCCAAAGCGGCGCCTGCTCGCCATTACTGAGTTGAACGCGTGTGATGCTGGGCTTGAGGAGTTTCAATATGAGCGCTTGTGGAGCTGCAAAACCATCTTGTGAAATGGTTCCGACTTGATAGGTTTTGCCATTGAGGGTGTATTCGTAGGATACTGCCAATACCTCAGCGTTATTCAACGACTGTTTCAATGATATGAATCCGAGTCGGGAGTTGTAGGTATATTCCGTTGGGGTAAGCTTGCGCATGTTGTTGACGCGCTCGAAGTGTGTTCCATTCTGCATGTTGGAATAACCGCCTGCCGAGTTGGTGGCTAGGGCCTGAATCGCTTGGCTGCCGCTCAATACCGACTGAGAGAACGCTGAGTTTTGATTGGAAGGATCGGTGCCGGTGGTCTCCAGATAGACGTCGTTATTCAGGTTTGATGGATTGTTGGTCTGTGTGAGTGCGATGTTGGGGTTGTCAAACAAGATGTTGTCTTGAAGAGGTAATCCGCCTGCACCGTCTGTCAAGTCGCTCGAAATGTATTTCGGCGCCTCACCTAGGTCAGTGAACGCAATGGCGTTACGAACGTCTTGCGTATTGGCTTGCAGGTTCACCAACCATACTTCGATACGTGTGATATTGACGCCGCTTCCCACGATTGGAAGTGAGTTCATAGCGCGGTCATATTCTTCTCGGAACCAACTTGAAAGGAAGTAGTGGCGGTTGGCTTCGTAGTTATCTGCGGTGATATCGAAGTTAGTGGCCTGCGCTCCGCCTTGAATAGTGATCTCTTTGCGCTCACCTCGTTGTTGCGACACTACGGTAGTGTTGCGCAAGCGGCCCCACTTGGTTGAAACTTTGGCGCCAAAGAGACTGCTGCTTCCCTGAATGAGCGAGCCACTCAGCGGCAGTGATACGTTACCGAGTTCGATGCCCTGAATAATCTGGTCTTCGTCGCCGGTATACTGCAGCTTCATCTGGTTTTCGAAGTCGAAGGTGCTCTCGGTGTTATAGTTCACATTCAGCTTCATGCGTGTACCGATGTTACCTACGACATTCAGCTGGATTTTCTGATCGAAATTGAAAGTGGTAATGCGTCGCTGGCGCTCGGGAATACGCGGGTTATCTGTTTTGGATGAATTCACACCGAAGGTCAATTCTGCGGAACCTTGAGGACGGATTTCAATCTCGTTAGATCCGAAAATATTTTCGAAACCTTCACTGCCGATTTTAATAACCTTGGAGAATTCACGATTTGCTTCGTCTTCTTCTTCTTGAATCTCGCGCCAGTATGAACTGACGTTTTCCGTTTCCTGACTGTTCATGTACTCTTCGAGTGACATGGTTGTGCGCGGGCGATAGTCGAATTTGCCACCGACAGTTTGGATCACTTCGTATTGACCGGTTGCAGGGTTGTATTGAATATTGTAGTCAATGTTGTCCGGAAGGGGAACATTGATGCCTCCGGCGTCGTCAGAGGGATTCACATTGTCTTCCACCGGCCAAATCAAATCACCGATAGTATCTGTTGAAACCAATTCTATTTTGGTACGTTCAACGGGCTCAGGGGAGAGGAAGCGGTAGTTGGGATTGGCCATGCCGAGCCACACCAGCGCACTAAAAGCAAGCACAAAGCAAAGCCTTGCAGCCATTGCTAGCCTAGATGATGTAAAATGCCTCCGCGTCACAGTTGTTTCAATACTTGCTTAATCAGGTCTTCTAGTGCAATTCCAGGCTGCATGACCATGATTTTATCAATGAGTTTCTCGGTCTTGGTTTTGTCTAATCCTAATGAAGTCAGCGCCGCTAACGCCTCCTGTTTTTGAATATTGTGTGGAACACCGATTTTCTCCACCATAATTTCGCCTTGCTTGGCGACTTTGTCGTGTAAATCAATAATGATGCGCTCGGCAGTCTTTTCTCCGATTCCTTTAATGCGCTTAAATCCGGCCACATCCCGCGTCATAATCATCTGTCTCACTTCCTCTGTGCTGAGTCCGCTCAATACCATTCTGGCTGTGTTGGGGCCTACGCCACTGACGGATATAAGCTTGCGGAATACATCCCGCTCGGCGTCGTCAGCAAAGCCGAAGAGGTGGGTGGAAAAGTCATTGCTGTTGATGGTGAAATGCGTGAAGATGGTCACGTTTTCATCATTTCCCAATTTGCCAAAGGTGCCCAGCGAGATATGGAGGAAATAGGCCATACCATTGCAGTCTACGACAGCATGTACCGGGCTTTTCTCCACGAGGCGACCTTTGATGTAATGAATCATGCGGGGTAAATTAAATAAAGGGCTGATTAGCAGTCGCCCCAATGGGGGGCCACAGGCTAAAAAGGCGCTGCAACAATAGGCAAGCATTCTCAATTCGACAAGGTTAGGCTGTCAAAAGTTATTCAGTTGCCAATTGTCGAATTGCCAGGTCGTTTCGGTCCGGTGCAAAAAAGAAAACCCGGGCAATTTGCCCGGGTTTTCAGTGATTATCGTTTGGTAGTGATTACCTCACTACTTGCAAACGCTTCGTTTCGATTTTACCGTCAACCTGGATACGCACGAGGTACATACCGTTGGTGAGGTTGTTCAAATCGATTTGAGTTGCAGTGTTTCCGTCGTACACCTTGTTACCTACCATGTCGAAGATTTGAACTTGAGTTGGCAAGTAAGAGCCGGTGTTCAAGTACAATACATCTTTAGCAGGGTTAGGGTAGATGCTGATTGTTGTTTCTTCAACTTCTTCTTCAACTACCGCAGAACGCAGACGGTTAACAGTAACAGACTTGGTCAGAATTGCAGCGTTTCCGCAAGAGTTACTTGGAGTAACTTTAATTGAAGTGGAGCATGCAGTAGAACCAACTGTAACAGTTAATGATGTTGTGCCTTGACCGCTAACAATCGACCAACCTGCAGGAACAACCCAAGTGTAGTTTGTTGCACCGGCAACAGCACCAACAGTGTAAGTTGTTGTTTGAGTCGTCATAATTGTGGCAGCACCTGAAATAGCAGCTGTACCATTTACTGGAGCGCTAGTCAAAGTAAGCGTGCGCAAAGTGCTGAATCCACAACCGTTTCCGGCCTTAACTCCTACGGTGATGCCGCCGCAAACTGTGTTGGCTGTCAAGCTTGTACCGAAGTTAACCGTGATCGAGTTTGTACCTTGACCGCTAACGATAGTAGCACCGCCAGGAACATACCACGTGTATGATACACCGGCAACATTCGTTACAGTGAACAAACGGCCTTGAGCACCGCAAACACCTGTAGCCGTGCCAGTGATGGTGCTTGGTTGAGCAGGAGCACTGTTAACTGTGATTGCGATTGACATGCAAGAAGTAGTTCCGCAAGTTCCGCCTTCAGAGCGAACGAAGTAAGTGGTGTTGGCAGTTGGAGCTACAGAGATAGAAGCACCGGTACCTGCACATGTGCCGCTTCCGCAGCCGCTCTTATACCACTTCCAGTTACCACCTGTACCTGTAGAACCAACAACGCTCAAAGTAACGTTGCTGCCGCTGCAAATCGTGTTGGCAGTAGCATTGCTGCTAACTGAAGTAGCGCCGCATGGCTGTGTAACAGAGATGGTTTTAGAAACACATGCAGTGGTTACGCAAGAGCCTTGAGCGCGCACGTAATATGTAGTGTTAGCAGTTGGGCTAACTACGATGCTGGCACCAGTGCCAATCGAAGTACCTCCGCAAGAACCGCTGAACCAGTTCCAAGTAGCACCTGCAGCAAGGCTACCGACAACGCTTAGCGTAGTAGATCCACCCGTTACAATAGAGCTAACAGTAGCGTTGATGCTGGTAGGAGCAACAGTAGCATCGAATGTGCGAGTAACCAATGTAGTTTCTACATCGGGGTTTCCGCAAAGGTCAGTTATAGTAAAGGTGTATACACGCGATTGTGTAGTGGCATTTACTTGAACGATGTTGCCGGCAACACCGGCTACAATACCACCTGTTGAACAGTTGTCTGTCCAAGTAGATGAAAGTGAAGGCCAGCTTGGGTTGCAACCTGAGAGAACAACATCAGCAACATCCACGATTTGTGGAGCCACGTTATCGTTTACGGTGATGATTTGTGTTACCACACCAGACTCATTACCACAAGCGTCGACTGCTTTCCATGTTTTCGTGCGAGAATAAGTGCCTGCACAAGCACCCGGGGTAGTCACGTCAGAAACAACAACAACGGATGGGTTGTTGTCGCATGCATCGGTAGCGGCAGGAGCAGTGAATACAGGAGTTGCGGGGCAAGCGATAGTCGCGTTTGCAGCGGCAGCACTGATAGAAGGCGCAGTTGTATCAACCACGTTGATGGATTGAGATACCTCTTCTGACTCATTACCACAAGCGTCGACGGCTTTCCATGTTTTCTTGCGAGAATAAGTGCCTGCACAAGCACCCGGGGTAGTCACGTCAGAAACAAGAACAACGGATGGGTTGCTGTCGCAAGCATCGGTAGCAGTAGGAGCAGTGAATACAGGAGTTGCGGGGCAAGCGATAGTCGCGTTTGCA
>Ga0114979_10000400_pt1 | contig 28949 bp, 27 predicted proteins | sample S_140625_EF_Meta_FD_87315 | JGI IMG/M metagenome (GOLD analysis project Ga0114979, IMG submission 87315) | Freshwater microbial communities from Lake Simoncouche, Canada to study carbon cycling - S_140625_EF_MetaG | ecosystem: Environmental > Aquatic > Freshwater > Lake | place: Lake...
CGGGTCAAGTCAACCGTGAAAAAATTACCCGTGAACTTCGTCACCACATTGGCACGCAAGGTCACTTCGTTGTTGTGCTCAACATCGCCATGCACCGTGATGCCGCGCAGCGCAAATGCGGGCAATTGCACCAGACCCCAAACACCGCCCACCAAAGCCCCCATGACCAAGCCCACGACCATGCAAGATGCCGCCATGTGCATGAGTTTGACGTCCAGCGGCACCTCCACTGAAGCACTCACCTCAGGACGTGGTCGCATGTGGGTGTAGCGCGTGGTCATAAGGCTTTAGGACCTCCAGGGTGATCGAGCGTGGCGCTCTCAAGCAGCATCGTGCACAGGTCTTCATAGCTGATACCGGCTGCGCGCGCAGACATTGGCACCAAAGAATGGCTGGTCATGCCAGGCGATGTGTTCATTTCCAGCAAAAAGGGCTTGCCGTCAGAGGCACGCAACATGATGTCCGCACGACCCCAACCACGGCAACCCAAAGCGCGGTAAGCAGCCACCACCAAACGCTGCACCTCTTGCTCTTGGTCTGGCGCCAAGCCGCTGGGACAGTGGTACTTCACGTCATCGGTGAAATACTTGTGGTTGTAGTCATAGGCGCCATCTGGTGCGGCAATGCGCACCACGGGTAAGGCTCTTGCATGGGCGCCATTGCCCAAAATAGGGCACGTCAGTTCTTCGCCGGTGATGAACTCTTCCGCTAACAGATCGGCGTCGTATTGCGTGGCCAACTCAGTCGCTGCCGACATGTCACCGACTTGCATGACTTTGCTCATGCCAATGGAGGAGCCTTCACGCGGCGGCTTGACGATCAAGGGCAATCCCAATTGGGCTGGAATGGCGTTGATGTTGTCGGCAGTTTGGTCTTCGGAGGACAACCATACGTAGCGTGGCGTCGACAAACCCACCGCATGCCAGACACGCTTGGTCATGACTTTGTCCATCGCCATGGCGGAGGCCATCACGCCCGAACCTGTGTAGGGAATGCCAAGCAATTCCAAGGCGCCTTGCACCGCGCCGTCTTCGCCATAACGTCCATGCAGCGCGATGAAAGCATGGGTATAAGCCTCACGCTTGAGCTCGTCCAAACTGCGCTCAGCAGGATCAAACGCAGTGGCGTTCACGCCCTTGCTTTGTAGGGCTTTGAGCACGCCGCTGCCCGACATGAGGGATACCTCACGTTCAGCGGACAGCCCCCCCATCAAGACGGCGACTTTGGCAGTGTGTCTATTGAATGTCATGTCTTAGCTCTCGCGTTGTTGCGCCAGCGCCAGCACCTTGGCCGGCACTTGCCCAATCGACCCTGCGCCCATGCACATCACCACATCGCCAGCTTGCGCGTGGTCAGCAATCACTTGGGCCATTTTTTGGATGTCATCCACGAACACCAAAGCTTCGTGGCCCGCCACCCGCATGGCACGTGAAAGGGCGCGGCCGTCGGCTGCCGCAATCGGCACCTCGCCAGCGGCGTAAATTTCTGACAGCCACAACACATCGGCGCGACCCATGACTTGCACAAAGTCTTCAAAACAATCGCGCGTGCGGGTGTAGCGATGCGGCTGAAATGCCAACACCAAGCGTCGATCAGGAAAAGCACCTCGAGCCGCTGCCAAAGTGGCTGCTAATTCCACGGGATGATGGCCATAGTCTTCGATGAGGGTGAACTCGCCACCGCTCTTGGCAGCCACTTCGCCATGGCGTTGAAAGCGACGGCCCACGCCTTTGAATTCGGCCAAGGCTTTTTGCACCGCTTCATCGGGGACGTTCAGCTCCACCGCAATCGCTATGGCGGCCAAGGCGTTGAGTACGTTGTGCTCACCAGCCAAATTGAGGGTGATATCGAGTTCTGGCAAGGTCACGCCATTGCTGCGCTTCACCGTGAAGCACATGCGGCCATTGTCAGCACGCACATTCACGCCACGCACTTGTGCCTCTTCATTGAAACCATAGCTGGTGATGGGCCGTGACACTTCCGGCAAGATGCTACGCACAGCCGGATCGTCGGTGCACAAAATCGCGGCACCGTAGAACGGCATGCGATGCAAAAACTCGATGAACGCGCCCTTGAGCTTGTTGAAATCATGGCCATAGGTGTCCATGTGGTCGGCGTCAATGTTGGTCACTACCGCCATCACGGGCAGCAAATTCAAGAACGAAGCATCTGACTCGTCGGCCTCGACCACGATGTAGTCGCCCGAACCGAGCTTGGCATTAGCGCCCGCGCTGGTGAGCTTGCCGCCAATCACAAACGTGGGGTCCATGCCCGCTTCGGCCAACACACTGGCCACCAAACTGGTGGTGGTGGTTTTGCCGTGGGTGCCAGCGATGGCCACACCTGTTTTGAGACGCATCAACTCGGCCAACATGACCGCACGTGGCACGACGGGAATCAACTTCGCATGGGCCGCTACCACTTCGGGGTTGTCAGCATGCACGGCGGTGGAAGTGACCACAGCATCGGCGCCGACTATGTTTTTGGCATCATGGCCCACATGGGTTTGAATGCCCAAGCTTTGCAAACGTTTCAGGGTCGGACTGTCGGACAAGTCAGAGCCAGAGATGACGTATCCCAAGTTCAGCAGCACTTCGGCAATGCCGCTCATGCCGGCGCCGCCGATGCCGACGAAATGGATGTGACGAATGGCGTGTTTCATTATTTTTTTTCCTTCGCAGCCAACTGCTGGCATGCAGCCACCACGTGTGCAACTGCGTCAACTTGACGCACGGCATACGCTTTTTCGGCGCAAGCCATCAACGTGCGTCGCGTCATGAATTGCAATCGGTTGGCCAAATCTTGAGCATTCAATTCGTGTTGTGGAATCAACCACCCCCCACCTGCGTCCACCACAAAGCGTGCATTGCTGGTTTGGTGGTCGTCCACTGCATAAGGGAACGGCACGTAAATCGCAGCGACGCCCACGGCAGCGAGTTCAGTCACGGTGCTGGCACCAGCGCGGGCAATCACCAAATCGGCATCCGCAAACGCTTGCGCTGTGTCGTCAATGAACGGCGTCAACTCGGCTTGTACGCCTGCCTCGGCATACGCCAAGCGCAATGCGTCAATTTGCTTGGCGCCGCTTTGGTGTGTCACCACTGGGCGCTGATCCTGTGGAATCAGGGCCAAGGCTTGTGGCACCACCTTGTTGAGCGCTTGCGCACCCAAGCTGCCCCCGACCACCAAGACCCGCAGCGGCCCACTGCGCTCGGCAAAGCGTTGCGCGGGAGCGGGTTGATGGATGAAGCCGTCCCGCATGGGGTTGCCCACCCACTCGGCTTGGACCAAGACCTTGGGAAAAGCGCTGAAGACTCGATCGGCCACGCCACGCAACACTTTGTTGGCCATACCCGCAACTGAGTTCTGCTCGTGCAACACCAGGGGCGCACCCCAAAGGACGGCCATCATGCCAGCTGGAAACGTGATGTAGCCACCCAAGCCCACCACCACATCGGGCTTGACCCGCCGCACCACGCCTAGGCTTTGCCAAAAGGCACGCAACAACTTGAAGGGCAGCAACGCCAAGGTTTTGACACCTTTGCCGCGCACCCCCCCAAAATGAACCGTCTCATACGCAAAGCCACGTGGCGGCACCAGCTGGCTTTCCATGCTGGGCTCGGGCGCGCCGAGCCAATGCACCGTCCAGCCATGCAGGCGTAAGGCTTGAGCCACCGCCAAACCAGGAAAGATATGGCCCCCTGTGCCACCCGCCATGATGAGTGCAGTCGGTTGGGTCATAGCCGCCCTCCATGCATCACCACACGGTTTTCAAAATCAACCCGTAGCACCACAGCGATGGCGATGAGGTTCAACAAAATCGCTGATCCGCCGTAACTCATGAGTGGCAAAGTCAACCCCTTGGTTGGCAAAGCGCCTAAGTTCACCCCCATGTTGATAAAGGACTGAAAGCCCATCCATATGCCCACACCTTGTGCCACGAGTCCCGCAAACACCCGGTCCATGGCAATGGCTTGGCGGCCGATGTACATGATGCGACGCGTCAACCACATGAACATGCCAATCACGGCCACCACGCCTACAAAGCCAAACTCTTCGCCAATCACGGCCAGTAAAAAGTCGGTATGCGCTTCGGGCAACCAGTGCAGTTTCTCAACACTGCCACCCAGGCCCACGCCAAATATTTCACCTCGACCAATGGCGATCAAGGAGTGTGACAACTGGTAACCCTTGCCCAGCGCATGCAGCGCATTCCAAGGATCGAGGTAAGCAAAAATGCGTTCGCGCCGCCAATCGGACGTGGCAATGATGAGGGCGAACACACCGATCAAGGCGGCGGCAATTAAAAAGAACATGCGCGCATTCACGCCGCCCAGGAACAAAATGCCCATGGCAATCACCGCAATCACCATGAAGGCGCCCATGTCAGGCTCGGACAGAAGTAGCAAGCCCACCACCGATACTGCCAGACCCATTGGCGTGACGGCGGCGAAAAAGTTCTCTTTCACCTCCATCTTGCGCACCATGTAATTAGCGGCGTACATCAACACGCCTAACTTCGCCATTTCGGAGGGCTGGAAACTCATGAATCCAAAGTTGATCCAACGACGTGCGCCATTGACCGACTTGCCAATGAAGGGAATCAACACCACGATGAGCAACACAATGGACACAATAAACACCCATGGCGCGATGCGTTCCCACGTGTTGAGTGGAATTTGAAAGGCAAATAAGGCAGCCACAAAAGCAACCAGCAAGGACAGGGCATGGCGCACCAAAAAATGAGTCGGTGCGTAACCCGCGCCCATGCGTGGGTTATCTGGAATGGCGATGGATGCGGAATACACCATGACCAAGCCAAACATCAACAAAGCAAAGGTGACCCAAACCAAGGGTTGGTCAAAGCCCTTCACATGCACAGGTGCCGCTGTTGTGCGCGTGAACTCGGTGCCATGCACACGCACTGGCAAAGCATCCATGCTCGCCTGAGGCTCTGCTTGCCAAAGACGCCCAAAGCCCTGCTTGATGCGTTGCACAGCACTCATGACAGGCCTCCCGACTCTGCCACCAAATGGTTGACCGCACTAACAAACACTTCAGCGCGGTGCGCGTAGTTGCGAAACATGTCCAAGCTTGCACAAGCGGGCGATAGCAACACCGCATCCCCCGCATGCGCTTGTTCGCTGCACAACGCCACAGCGTCCTGGAGCGAGGCTGCCTCTAGCAGTTTGACGCCGCTGTGCATCAACACCTCGCGCAAGACGGGCGCATCACGCCCTATCAACACCACCGCACGCGCGAAGCGTGAAACAGGCGCCACCAAGGGTGCAAAGTCTTGACCCTTGCCATCGCCACCCAAAATCACCACCAAACGACGGTCCACGCCCAAACCATGCAAGGCCGCGACAGTCGCACCAACATTGGTGCCTTTGCTGTCGTCAAAATACTCCACACCACCGAGTACGGCGACTGACTCTAAGCGGTGCGGTTCGCCTGGGTACTCACGCAGGCCAAACAACATGGCTGCCAATTGTCCCCCCGCTTGACTTGCGAGCGCCAATGCAGCCAACGCATTCAAAGCGTTATGACGGCCACGGATGCGCATGGCCTCGACAGGCATCAAACGTTGGATATGAATTTCTTCTTCCTCATCATGTGTTGGCAAGACTTTGGAGGGGCGTTTTTTGCGCTGTGTTTCGTCGGCCTCGAGGGCACGCACCAACCAAGTCATGCCATTGACCGTTTCAATGCCGTAGTCGCCTGGGCGCTGCGGTACCTCACCGCCAAACGTGAGGTGCGGGCGCGGCTTGTGTTGGGTCGGCTTGGCCCGCGAAGTCTGCGCAACCACCTCTGGCACCTCAACAGGTGCGCTGGCCAACATGGCCATCACCTGGTCGTCGTCACGGTTGAGCAGCATCAACCCCTGTTTGCCAAAAATACGCGCTTTTGCCTCGGCGTAGCTTTGCAGGCTGCCATGCCAATCAAGATGGTCTTGCGTGAGGTTGAGCACGCTGGCGGCGGTGGGCTCAAAATTGTCCACGCCATCGAGTTGAAAGCTCGACAACTCCAACACCCACACCTGCGGCAAAAAGGGGTGATCTGGGGGCGGCGGCGGCGGCGGGACCAAGGGTGGCGCGTTGAGCTCGTAGGGCTCATCGTCTGAGCCCATCAGTTCGTCGTGCGGCAGGACCTGCGTCATGTCCAAAATCTCTGGCAATGAAGCGTCTGCCTTTTCCGCCCGTGCATCGTCTGCCGCTCTCACCGCTGCATCATGGGCTGCCACCACATCGGCCGCGGCTTGTGCTTGGTCAGCTTGGTCCAGCGCCAGAGACAAAGAGTCGAGCAAGGTGGGGCCAATATTGCCTGCCACAGCCACGCGTTTGCCCGCACGCTCTAACAGCTGTCCCGTCAAAGACGTGACGGTGGTCTTGCCGTTGGTGCCCGTGACGGCCAAGATCTTGGGGTGGTAGGCCCTGCTGATTTGTAAATCTTGCAAGGCCTGCGCAAACAAAGTCAGCTCGGTACCGACCCACAAACCTGCCGCCACAGCGGCATGCCACACAGGGGCCACCGACTCAGGACTTAAACCTGGGCTTTTGAACACCGCACGCACATCTTGGCCATCAATCAAGCTGGCGTCAAACGTCCCGTGGACAAATTTCACCTGCGGCAACTCCACTCGTAAAGCGGCCAATTGCGGCGGCTCAACGCGCGTGTCCACGACTTGCACTTGCGCGCCTTGACGCACGCACCAACGCGCCATGGCTAAGCCGGAGTCACCCAGGCCCAGAATCAGCACAGATTGGTTGAGGCTCAATTGCATCGTCTTATCTCAACTTCAAGGTCGACAGGCCCACCAAGCACAGCAGCATGGTGATGATCCAAAAACGTACGACGACTTGGGTTTCTTTCCAGCCGCTTTTTTCAAAGTGGTGATGCAAAGGCGCCATCTTCAAAATGCGGCGACCTTCACCAAATTTTTTCTTGGTGTACTTGAAGTAGGCTACTTGCAACATCACAGACAAGGCCTCAACCACAAAGATGCCACCCATGATGGCCAGCACAATTTCTTGACGCACGATCACGGCAATCGTGCCCAGTGCGCCGCCCAATGCCAAAGCGCCCACGTCACCCATGAAAACCTGTGCAGGGTGTGTGTTGAACCACAAGAAAGCCAAACCAGCCCCCGCCATCGCGGCGCAGAAAATCATCAGCTCGCCCGATCCCGGGATATAGGGGAACAACAAATATTTGGAATACACCGAACTGCCCGTGACATAGGCAAACACGCCCAAGGCTGAGCCCACCATCACCACAGGCATGATGGCCAAGCCGTCCAAGCCATCGGTCAAGTTCACCGCGTTGCTCGAACCCACAATGACCAAATAGGTCATGATCACAAAACCAAAAACGCCGAGTGGGTAGCTCACTTCTTTGATGAAGGGCAACAACAAGCCCGCTTTGGGAGGCAAGTTCACATCAAAGCCAGACTGCACCCATGAATAGAACAACTCCAACACGCGGTAGTTGCTGCTCTCGGAAATGCTGAACACCAAATACAAGGCCGCGAGCAAACCGATGATGGACTGCCACAAGTATTTTTCGCGTGAGGGCATGCCCTCTGGATCTTTGTTCACCACCTTGCGCCAATCGTCCACCCAGCCGATAGCCCCAAAGCCAAAGGTGACGATCATCACGATCCACACAAAACGATTGGACAAGTCAGCCCACAACAAAGTGGACACCGCGATGCCAATCAAAATCAACACCCCACCCATGGTGGGTGTGCCGCTCTTGGCCAAATGAGATTGCATGGCGTATTCGCGAATAGGCTGGCCTATCTTCAAGGCGCTCAAGCGTCGAATCACGAAGGGACCCGCCACCAAGCCAATCAACAAGGCGGTCAGCGCGGCCATCACCGCTCGAAACGTGAGGTACTGGAACACACGGAAGAAGCCAAATTCTGGCGAGAGGGTTTGCAGCCATTGGGCCAGGGTCAGCAGCATGGCGTGGTTTCCTTTTGGTATGGGTCGTGACAAGCGCTGATGGCTTCGATCACGCGCTCCATCTTCATAAAGCGTGAGCCTTTGACCAACACGCTGCCGAGCTGCGGGAGCTGTTGCAGCACACGTTGGTTCAAGGTGTCGATGTCTGTCATGTGTTGTGCCTTGGGGCCGCAAGCACGAGCGGTGTGCGCGGCCAAGTCGCCTAAACACAGCACGTGTTCTATGCCCATCTGCTGGGCAAGCAAGCCCACCTCTTGATGAAACTCAGGCCCTTGTGAGCCCACCTCACCCATGTCGCCGAGCACCAACAAACGCGGCACAGGCAACTCGGCCAGCACCTCAATCGCCGCGCGGACCGAGTCAGGGTTGGCGTTGTAGGTGTCGTCCACCACAGTGACCTCGCGACCTTGGCAATGAATGGCAAATGCGCGTGAGCGGCCCTTGACGGGCTCGAAACTGCGCAGACCTTGGGCAATCACATCCAGCGACACGCCAGCTGCCAAAGCACACGCGGTGGCAGCCAGCGCATTGCCCACGTTGTGGCGGCCCGCAATATGCAGCTGCGTGTGCAGCACACCTGCTGGGGTTTGCGCTTGAACCGCCCAATAACCATTCAACCAATCGGCTTTGATCAGCTGCACATGCGCCTCCCCCGTTAAGGAAAAATGGAGGCACTGACGAGGGCCAGCCAAGGCTTGCCACAAGGCGGTGTAGGCATCATCGGCAGGAAACACGGCAATGCCATGGGCTGGCAAGGCTTGAATGGCTTCGCCGTTTTCTAGGGCCACCGCCTCCACCGTGGCCATGTGCTCTTGGTGCTCGCGCTGGGCGTTATTCACCAAAGCCACCGTGGCTTGCGTCATGTCAGCCAAGCCAGCGATCTCGCCGGGATGGTTCATGCCCAACTCCACCACGGCGCAACGATGGTTGTCACGTAAGCGCAGCAGCGTCTGTGGCACACCGATGTCGTTGTTCAAATTTCCTTGTGTGGCCAAAGCATCGTCACCCCAGCCTGTTCTCAAAATACTGGCCAACATTTGCGTGACCGTGGTCTTGCCATTGCTGCCCGTCACCGCGATGACGGGTAAGTTGAATTGCGCTCGCCAACCTTTGGCCAATTGACCCAGGGCGATGCGTGTGTCTGGCACTTGCAAGCCCGCCAAATTGACCGTGTCTAAGCCACGCTCAGCCAGCGCCGCCGATGCACCGTGCGCCGCGACTTGGGGTAGAAAATCATTCGCATCAAAATGCTCACCCTTCAACGCCACGAACAAGTCACCGGCTTGGCAAGTCCGGCTATCGGTGTGAATGCGCTGAACAGGGACATCTCCATCACCGTACAACCGCGCCTCGCTGAGCCATGGTTTGATTTGATTCAGGCTGAGGTTCATGTCAAGCATGCGCCCTCCTGTCTTGCAAAGCTTGGCGCGCCTGTTGCACGTCGCTGAAGGGATGTTTGACTCCCAAAATATCCTGGTAGTCCTCGTGACCTTTGCCTGCCACCAACACCACATCTTGCGCGTGTGCCTGTTGCACGGTTTGTGCAATGGCTTGGGCACGGTCGGGCACGACGATGACGCTGCTGGCATCTGCCAAACCCGCCAACATTTGGCTCAAAATCGTGTGAGGGTCTTCGTGGCGTGGGTTGTCACTCGTGAGCACCACGTGATGTGCATGTCGTTGTGCCGCAGCGGCCATCATGGGTCGCTTGGCGGCGTCGCGTTCACCGCCGCAACCTAGCACACAGGTCAATTCGCCACCGCGTGATTGGGCGAGTGGCAACAAGGCTTGGACCGCCTGCGCCACCGCATCGGGCGTATGGGCGTAGTCAATCACCACCAGAGGCTCACCGTCCTCGCCCACGGTTTGCATACGGCCTGGCACGGCAGGCAGCGCACGGCAAGCCAACACGATGTCAGCCAAGCGGTGGCCCAAGGCGCGCAGGCTGGCCATGACACCCAAGACATTGCTCACGTTGTAATGGCCCACCAGTTGGGTCTCGAGTCTATGTATTTCGTCGCCTTCGACTACTTCAAAACACAAACCCATCGCACCATGCTGAATGCGACGCGCCAACATGTGCTGGGAGGCACCAGACGCTGTGCTTGGCTCGCAAGAGTGCGTCCACACATGCACATCCCCTCGCGCTTGCAACTGTTTGGCCAGCGCTGCGCCGTGGGTGTCATCCACATTCACCACAACGGCCTCTAAGCCAGACCAGCTGAACAAGGCCAGTTTGGCTTGCCAATAGCTGGCCATGTCACCGTGGTAGTCCAAGTGGTCTTGGGTGAAATTGGTGAACATGGCAATGCGCACATGCGTGCCATCCAAGCGGTGCTCCGCCAATCCAATAGAAGAAGCCTCCACCGCACACACCTTGACGCCTGCATCTACCATCTCGCGCAAACGCGCTTGCAGCAGCACGGGGTCCGGCGTGGTCATGCCTGTGGCTTGCAGGTGCCCCACCTCGCCCACACCCAAGGTGCCCACCATGGCGCAGCGCTGACCTGTGTGGCGCAGCGCATGCGCCAACCACCAAGCGGTCGATGTTTTGCCATTCGTACCCGTGATGGCCACCACCTTCAGCGCCAAGCTAGGCTGTTCGTAATAAGCCGCTGCAATCAGGCCGCTGGCCGCTTTCAAGCCGTCGTAGGTGGCAATACACGGGTTGTCACCCCAAGCAAATGCATCCACACCCGATTGCTCCACGAGACAAGCGCTGGCGCCTTGCTGCAGGGCCGTTGTGACGAACTGCCTGCCGTCCGTGACCCCACCTGGCCAAGCGATGAAGCCGTCGCCTCCACCCACGCGGCGACTGTCGGTGTGCAGCACGCCACGCACCTGGGTGCGCAGCCACTGCGCAGCATCTTGGGGGCTATGCAGTCGTTTCATCAAAACGACTCCTTTTCAACTTGGGTCACCACCTGAGGCTTGACCGCCATATCGGGTTGCACGCCCATCATGCGCAGGGTTTGTTGCACCGTTTGACTGAACACAGGTGCCGCCACATCACCGCCGTAGTAAGCGCCGCCTGTGGGTTCATCCACCATCACGGCTACCACGATGCGTGGGTTGTCAATGGGCGCGATGCCGACAAAGAAGCCTCGGTATTTTTTACTCGCGTAGCCCTTGCCTTCCACCTTGTGTGCGGTGCCAGTTTTGCCGCCCACCGAGTACCCCATGGTTTGCGCCTTAGGGGCTGTGCCACCTTGGATGGTGACCATGTGCAACATCTTGCGAATAGCCGCCGCATTTTGGGTGGACAACACCCGCACACCGCTGACTTGGGCTTGGTTGGTTTTCACCAAGCTCATGGGCACCATTTCGCCATCATGGGCAAACACGGTGTAAGCCTGTGCCAATTGAAACAAGCTGGTGGACAAGCCATAGCCATAGCTCATCGTGGCTTGACCAATCTGACCCCATGTCTTGTAGGGGCGCACCTTGCCAGACACCACGCCTGGAAAAGGCACTTGGGGTTTTTGACCCAGACCCACTTGTGTGAACAACTCCCACATGTCATGCGGTTGCAATTGCATGGCAATCTTGACGGTTCCCACGTTGCTGGATTTTTGAATGATTTCATTCACACTCAACACCCCATGCGGGTGTGCATCGGTGATGGTGGCCGAGCCCATTTGCATCTTGCCGGGCGCCGTTTGAATCAAGGTCTCGGGCTTGATCAGACCTTTCTCTAGCGCCAAACCCACCACCAGAGGTTTCATGGTCGAACCAGGCTCAAAGGTGTCGGTGAGTGCGCGGTTGCGAAGCTGGGCACCACTCAAGTTACCCCGCTTGCCAGGCGCATAGCTGGGGTAATTGACCAAGGCCAGCACCTCGCCCGTCTTGATATCGAGGACCACCACACTGCCTGCCGCCGCTTTGTTGGCAATGACGCTTTCTTTGATTTTCTCGTAGGCAAAGTACTGAACTTTGCTGTCAATGCTCAACTGCAAATCTTTGCCATCCACAGGCGGCACCATTTCGCCAATGTCTTCCACCACACGACCCAAACGGTCTTTGATGACGCGGCGCGAACCTACCTTGCCCCCTAAGTCTTTGTTGAAGGTGAGCTCAACACCCTCTTGCCCCACGTTTTCTAAATTGGCAAAGCCCACCACATGGGCGACCGACTCGCCTTCGGGATAGATGCGTTTGTATTCGGGGCTGTCGCCCACGCCTTTGATTTTGAGGGCAGCCACTTCTTTGGCCACGGACATTTCCACCTGGCGCTTGAGCATCACATAGGTTTTATCCTCGTCTTGCAGCTTTTTATGGAGCTCCGCTTGACTCATTCCCAGCAACTTGGCCAAGGCCTTGAGCTTGACAGGGTCGCGGTCGATTTCTTCTGGATTAGCAGTGATACCACGCACTGGCAAACTAGAGGCCAAGATGTTGCCATGGCGATCCAAAATGCGTCCTCGGTTGGCGGGCAAATCGAGGGTGCGCACAAAGCGAACTGCGCCTTGACGTTTGAAGAACGCGTTGTCAATCACTTGAACAAAGGCAGCACGCGCGACCAAACCAATGAAACCCGCAGCAATGACGGCCACGATGAACTGGCTGCGCCAAATCGGCGTCTTGCTGGCAAGCAAAGGGCTGGTGGTGTATTGCACGCTGCGGCTGCTCATGGGCGCACCTCCGCCGAAGCTGAGGCCGCTGTGGCAGCGCTGCTGGGCAAAGTGGCATAGTGCGTGATGGCTGGCGTGATGGTGCGCATGTGCAATTGCTCGCGCGCCAATTTTTCAACGCGCAAGGGAGTCGAATGCGCGCGACGCTCCACATCGAGCCGATCGTTTTCGGTTTCCAAGTTACGTGCCAAGCTGGTAGCACGGTCAATCTCCATGGTGAGCGAACGCGACTCATATTGCGTGCGCACCAAGTACAACGCGCTTGCCAAGACCGCGATCATCAACAGCAAACTCACGCGACTCATGCCTCGGCCCCTAAGCGCTCGGCCACGCGCAGGATGGCGCTGCGCGAGCGGGGGTTGCCTGCCACCTCGGCAGCACTGGGCTTGACACGATCGATCGCTTTGAAGTCCATCACCTTGGGCGCCGCAAACGGCGCACGGCGGTCATACACCTCACGCGAGTGTTGCGTGATGAATTGTTTGACGATGCGGTCTTCCAAAGAATGGAAACTGATCACAGCCAATCGACCTCCTGGGCGCAGCACATGCAACGAAGCGTCTAACGCTTGTTGCAACTCCTCAAGCTCGGCGTTGATGAAAATCCGAAAAGCCTGAAATGTGCGCGTTGCAGGGTCCTTGCCCGGCTCGCGGGTTTTGACCGTGTCAGCCACGAGCTCGGCCAGTTCAGCGGTGGATGCAGGCACGCCCCGTTCTTGTCGGCGAGCATCAATCGCCTTTGCAATCTGTAAAGCAAACCGTTCTTCGCCATATTCACGTATCACCTCCGCGATGTGTTGGACTTGCGCCTCTGCCAGCCACTCGAACACACTCTGGCCACGGGTGGTGTCCATGCGCATGTCCAAAGGGCCGTCGTTTCGAAATGAGAAACCGCGTGCTGGGTTGTCGATTTGGGGGGAGCTCACCCCCAAGTCCATCAGCACGCCGTCGATTGAGCCCGCCTCCAAGTCGCCCAAGTGCGTGAAGCCTTGGTGGCGAATCGAAAATCGCGGGTCTTGAATATGCTGGGCCGATGCAATCGCATCGAGGTCTTTGTCGAACGCGATCAAACGACCTTGGGCAGACAGCCTGGACAAGATCAGACGGGAATGCCCGCCACGACCAAAGGTCGCGTCCACATAAGTACCGTCCGGCTGAATGTCGAGGGCGTCGACAGCTTCGCTGAGTAGGACGGTGGTGTGCTGCCATGGCGTGTCCACCGTCATCCTTTAAAAAGAGAATTCCTTGAACACATCGGGCATCTCGCCCTGCATGGCTTGGGCCTCTTGGGCGTCGTAAGTGGCCTTGTCCCACAACTCAAAGTGATTGCCCATGCCCAGCAGCATGGTGTCTTTGCTGATGCCCGCTGCCGTGCGCAGCTCGGGTGAAATCAGGACACGGCCTGTGCCGTCCATCTCCACATCCATCGCGTTGCCCAAGAAGATGCGTTTCCACCATTGCGCACTCATCGGCAATGCTGCAATGCGCTCGCGAAACTTCTCCCACTCGGTGCGCGGAAAAAGCATCAAACACCCATGTGGGTGACGTGTGATCGTGAGCTGCCCCGCCGCAGTTGCGCTCAAGACGTCACGATGCCGAGTTGGCACCGACAAACGACCCTTGGCATCAAGACTCAGCGATGAAGCACCCTGAAACACGTTGTTTTTCCTTTTTCCACCCGCAAATCAAACAAACAAAGCGCGAGAAAAGCCCCAAAGGCACTTTTCCCCACTTAATTGCACTTATTTGCACTGTAGCAGGAAAACATGTGATGAACAGCTAAATTGCTAATTTTTCCAATGAAATCAACAACTTACAACCGTTTTAAGATCCTATCAAACAAAATAAAAACGTTATAAATTAAGCACTTAGAAAAGGCACTAAAAGTGGCTTATGAAGAGACAAAGACATAAAAAAAGCAGGCCCGTGCGCCTGCTTTTTGAGGGTTTTTGGCAGTTAGGCCATCAATCCCCGAACATACGCTGCTTAATTTCACGACGTTCTTGCGCTTCGAGTGACAGACTGGCCGTCGGGCGGGCCAACAAACGACCCACGCCGATGGCTTCGCCGGTTTCGTCGCAGTAGCCGTAATCACCGCTGTCGATGCGGTGAATGGACTGCTCGATCTTCTTGAGCAACTTGCGTTCACGGTCACGGGTGCGCAATTCAAGTGCGTGTTCTTCTTCAATCGTGGCGCGATCGGCGGGATCGGGCACCACCACAGTGTCTTCGCGCAGATGCTCAGTGGTCTCACTGGCGTTGGCTAAGACTTCGTTTTTGAGATGTACCAGCTTGAGCCTAAAGAATGCCATCTGCAGGTCATTCATGTACTCGGTATCGGGCATGGCGATGATTTCTGCATCGGTCATTTGGTCGGCCGTTTTGGCTTTCCAGTTATTGGCGAGCTTGGCGTCTTTTTTAGGTATCACAGGAACAATGGTTGGGGCAGAGGGTGCCGTCATAGGCATAAAGCTGTTCTTGGCTGCGTTGGACGCAACCACTTGAGCTGGCGGGGGTGGAACCAAAGCCGCCATCTTGGCGGCTCGAGAGTTTTTCTTGTGCACCACAGGGGTGTAGCCAGGAATGATGGGGGTGACATGCACGATGGGTGCAGGCGCTGCGACCGCTTTGACTTTAGTGGGTTTTGCGGGCTTAGCGGGTTTGGCAACCGTGGCTTTGGAGGGTGCCGCTTTTGAGGGCGTGGTTTTTGCCGCAGGCACCTTCTTCACAGCCGCCGTCTTCACGACCGGTTTGGCTGAAGTTTTGGCGACAGGCTTGTTGGCCTTCTTGGCAGTGGGTTGAGTCGCTGGTTTCGCGGCCGCTTTGGCAACCGTTTTGCCCACGGCCTTCACTGGATTTTTCGCGGCGGGCTTGGCGGCAGGCTTGGTCGGCGTTTTCACAAGCTTGGCTGGTACTTTTTTAGCGACGGCTTGCTTGGTTGCTGCTTTTTTGGCAGGTGCCGCAACTTTTTTAGCCGGCGCCTTTTTCACCACCACTTTCTTGGCGGCCGCTTTAGCTGGCACAGCTTTCTTGGCGGCAGGCTTAGCCGCAGGTTTGGCTGCCTTGGCAGGGGATTTCACCGCCACAGGTTTTTTCACTGGCTTCGTCGCTTCAACAGGCTTCTTAGAAGCAGTTTTCTTAGATTTAGAACTCACTGTGGGTCTCCTCGCTGTCCCTTGTGGCACGGGTGTACGACTTGGGTCTGGCGCGCGGGATTGTAGCCACAATCCCCATGGCCGCATTAAATTTGCAAAAACTGCCATATTTCATCAAACCAAGGATTGATCGAGGCCTTGCACCAAAATGTCCTTGGGTAAGTCGATGCCGATAAAAACCATCTTGCTGAGGCGCTCTTCACCCTCGGCCCAATCGGGACCTAAGTCGCTGCCCATCAGTTGGTGTACACCTTGGAAAATCACCTTCTTGTCCGTGCCCTTCATGTTGAGCACACCTTTGTAGCGCAGCATCTTGGGGCCATAGATGTTGACAATGGCACCCAAGAAGTCTTCGAGCTTGGCAGGATCGAACTGGCGCTTGGACTTGTAGACAAAGCTCTTCACGTCATCATCGTGGTGGTGATGATGGCCGGGCCCCTGCTCGTGATCGTGCGCGTGGGAGGGATGGTCGCAGTGCTCACCGTGTTCATGATCATGGTGGGCGTGATCGTGGTGAGCGTGATCCTGTTTGTGCGAGGGGTGGTCGCAATGCTCGCCATCGTGGTGATGGTGGCCGTCATCGGCCAAAAAGTCGGGGTCAATGTCGAGTTTGGCATTGAGGTTAAAGCCCCGCAGATCAAACACCTCCGCCAAGGACACTTCACCAAAATGCACCACTTTTTGTGGGGCGCGAGGGTTCATGTGCTTCAAGCGGTGCTGCAATGCGTCTAACTCAACAGGCGAGACCAAATCGGCCTTGCTGATGAAAATTTGGTCCGCAAACCCCACTTGACGACGCGCCTCTTGGCGGTCGTTGAGTTGTTGGGCAGCGTGCTTGGCATCGACCAAGGTCAAGATGGAGTCGAGCAAAAAGCTCTCGGCAATTTCGTCGTCCATGAAAAAGGTTTGTGCCACGGGGCCAGGGTCGGCGAGGCCCGTGGTTTCAATCACCACGCGGTCAAAGTCGAGCAAGCCTTTGCGTTTTTTGGCGGCCAATAATTGCAGCGTGGTACGCAAATCTTCACGGATGGAGCAGCACACGCAACCGTTGTTCATCTGGATGATTTGCTCATTGGTGTCAGACACCAAGATTTCGTTGTCAATGTTTTCTTCGCCAAACTCGTTTTCGATGATGGCAATCTTTTGGCCGTGGGCCTCGGTCAGCACGCGCTTGAGCAAGGTGGTTTTTCCCGAGCCCAAAAAGCCGGTCAGGATGGTGGCGGGGATCAACATATTTGAGAAGCCTTATTTCTGAACGTTTCAATCAACCTGATATTGTGGCCGACTTGGGTTTTTCAACCAGCTCCGCCGCTTTCACCACCACCAAACCCTTGAGGTATTCCCCCTCTGGAAAGGTCAGCGTCATCGGATGGTCGGGGGCGCCTTGCATGCGCTCGCTGATGTAGCCGTCGCATGGCGCATCGGTGCCCGCCGAGGCCACAATTTTGTGAAACAAATCAGCACTGATGCCGCCCGAGCAACTGTAGGTAAACAACACGCCGCCGGGCGTCAGCAGCTTGAAGGCCAATCGGTTGATGTCTTTGTAGGCACGCGCCGCGCGGTCGGCATGCGCGGCAGACGGTGCAAACTTAGGTGGGTCGAGCACGATGGCATCAAAGGTTTGGCCAGCTTGAATGAATTGACGCAACGACGCGTTCACATCCGCATCCATCATCGTGGTACGCGCCGCGTCAAAACCGTTCAGCGCCACGTTAACTTTGGCCAGCTCTATCGCGGCGCCAGATGAGTCGATGGACGTCACATGCACCGCACCACCCGACAGCGCCGCCACGGTGAAGCCACCCGTGTAGCAATAGCAATTGAGCACCCGCTGAAACTGCAAGCGACGGGCGTAATCGGCAAACTTCTTACGACTGTCGCGTTGGTCTAAATAAAAACCCGTCTTGTGGCCTTCGGCCACGTCAAGCGAAAGCAGCCAATCGTGCTCGCGCAACACCACGCGCGTAGCGCCCTCACCGCGCAACCAACCTGTGACCTCGGGCAAACCTTCGAGCTTACGCACGCTCGAGTCTGAGCGTTCATACAGCTTGGTCAACCCTGTTTGCGCCAACAGCTCATCGGCAATCACGCCCTTCCAGCGCTCGGTGCCGCATGACAAAAAAGATGCCACCAAGATGTCGTCATAGCGGTCCACGATGAGCCCTGGCAAGCCATCGGACTCGCCATGAATCAAACGCACACCATTGCTTTGAATGTCAAATCGACTGCGCGCCGCGATGGCGCGGGCGATGGAGGCTTTGAAAAAAGACGCGTCTATGCGCTGGCTTTCGTCAAAACTCCAAATGCGCGCACGAATTTTGGATTCGGGGCTGCACGAAGCCCAACCGAGGAACTGCCCGTCATGTGACTCCACACGAACGGTTTCACCCGCATCGCCACTGCCTTTGCCAATTGCACCGTCAAAAATCCACGGGTGACGGCGCAAGGCAGAACGCTCTTTGCCTTCTCTTAACTTGATTGTTTTCATTGACTCGATTGTCGGTTGAGTCGTTGGTGGTTTCCGTCTTGGAGGGCTGTTTATTTCGCTTCGCCACGACGCGTAGCGGAGCGAAGAAGAACCCTATTTCTTGCGAGCCCTTGGATGCGCCGCGTCATACGCCTGCGCCAAATGCTGAAAATCCAACCGCGTGTACACCTGTGTGGTGGTGATGTTGGCGTGGCCCAGCAACTCTTGCACACCACGTAAATCTTGGCTCGACTGCAACACATGGCTGGCAAATGAGTGGCGCAGCATGTGGGGATGCACGGGTGTGGACAAGCCAGCCTTCAAACTGCGCTGACGCAAGCGCTGCCAAATGGCTTGAGCCGTGAGGCGTGTGCCATGGCGCCCAATGAACATGGCCGCTTGATCGGCCGTGGCAGGCGTGAGGCCTTGCGCGCGCACTGCGAGCCAGGCTTGCAGGGCTTCTAGGGCTTTGCCGCCCACAGGCACGCTGCGGCGTTTGCTACCTTTGCCCAGCACATGGGCCTCGCAGCCTGCCAAGTCAATCCAGCCTTTGGCTTGTGCACCCGCTTGTGCGTCAAGACCAACCAGTTCACCCACGCGCAAGCCGCAGCCATAGAGCAACTCGACGATGGCTGCGTCGCGACACTCTAGCCAGGGGTCACTGGTCTCGGGAGGGGCTTTGTACTCGGCCAGTTGCACGGCGTCGTCAACGCTCAGGGCCTTGGGCAGGGGCTTTGCGGCTTTGGGGGCCCGCACGTCTTGCACAGGGTTGATGGTGATCAAGCCTTGACGGCCTAGCCACACATAAAAACCGCGCCAACCCGAGAGAATGAGCGCAATGCCGCGCCCACTTCGCCCGCCACTGTGCATGTGCGAGACCCAGCGGCGAATGTGCGCACTTTGCACTGCCTCGAGCGCGACGTTGGCTTGCACCGCATAGTCAGTGAGCTTTTGCAGGTCTAGGGTGTAGAGCGTGACGGTGCGTTCAGCCAAGCGCTTTTCAAAGCGAACATGGTCGAGGTAACGGGCGACCAAGTCCATGGGCTTTGAATGCTAGCTTTTAACGCAAATGTGAGAGCGCGGCGCTGGCCAAGTCTCCCAAGCGCTCAATGATGGTGGTGCCCATGCCCTCAAAATAGCGCTGGGGGTCGGGCGAAGCCAATACCAACAAACCGATCACGGGTTGCTCGGCAGCGGTTTGCGGCGTGTCTTCGCAACGCGTGGCACGCAAGGCGATGAAGGCGACGGATTGCACCGCGGCGGGGTCAGGCAGCCACTGCACAGCATCCAAGTTGTGGTTGATGCCAACATAGGGCTTGGCGAGTGTTGCCGCAAAGTCTTTGATGGGATCGATCACGCTTTGCGCGAAAGGCTCTATTTGAAAAGCCTCACTCACGCCCCACACTTTGATGGCGACTTGTGGCACCAAAAAAGTGTGTTGAATTTGGTCTGCAATGGTATGCGGCAAATCACGGGCGTTGGTGGTCATCAGCAACGTTTTGACCCAGCGCTGCATGCGCTCAATCAGCACTTCGTTTTCAGTGCCGTGACGCATCATGTCCATCATGCGAAGCTCAAGGGCGCGAATTTTTTCGCGCATCATTTCGGCTTGGCGCTCTTGCAGACTCACGGCGCGGTGGCTGTGGGGGCTGTTGAGTTTGACGGCTGACAAAAGCTCGGCGTGACGCTCGAAAAAATCTGGCGTGTTCACCAAAAAATTGGCGATGTCGTCTTCGGTGATGGGGTTCATGGCAGAGTGGGTCATAGGTTATCCGGAAGGGTGATGTCACCTTGAAAAACGGTGGTGGCTGGGCCGGTCATGCGCACGGGTGAGTCGCCGCCTTCCCATTCGATGGTGAGTGTGCCACCCAGGGTGTGCACGGTGACGCGCGCATCAAGCAAGCCCCAACCAATGCCTGTGACCACCGCCGCGCACGCGCCTGTGCCGCAGGCCAGGGTCTCGCCCGCGCCACGCTCAAACACGCGCAATCGCACTTCGCTGCGGCTGAGCACTTGCATGAAGCCGGCATTCACACGCTTAGGAAAAGCTGCATGGTTTTCAATCCAGGGGCCTTGCGCCAGCACAGGGGCGATGTCCACATCAGGCACCACTTGCACCGCGTGCGGGTTACCCATGGACACCACGCCCACATTCACGGCGCCGCCATTGCCCAACGCCAACTGCCAAGCCTGAGCGTCAGAAACGCTGGCCGCATGACCGTGTGCATCAATCGGCTGGGCGTGCGTTGGGACAAACGGCACTTGGGGCAAATCAAACACAGGCGGGCCCATGTCGACGGTGACTTGGCCGTCGGGCATTTCTTGCAAGGTAATGACAGCGCTGTGCACTTTCACGCGCACGGTGGTTTTGTCAGTCAAGCCTTGTTCGCGCACAAAGCGCACAAAGCAACGCGAGCCGTTGCCGCACTGCTCCACCTCGCCGCCATCGGCATTGTGGATGACGTATTCAAAGTCGACGTCGGACTGCGGCGCCGGACGCACAGACAGTATTTGGTCAGCCCCCACGCCAAAGTGGCGGTCGGCCAAAAAACGGTAGTGGGCAGGCGTGAGGTTCAAACGCTGGGTGGTCTCATCCAAGACCACGAAGTCGTTGCCCGCACCCTGCATTTTGGTAAAGCGAATTCGCATGCAGCGATTATCGGGCACAGCGGCTTTTGATAGCCGCCTTCTTCATGAAGCCTCTGAATGGGCCAGTGGTTGCGCAGGGCTGTGGTCTTTGCAAGCGCGTGCTCACCGCCGTGTTTGGGGGTGAGCACGCTCGCTAGGCGTGAGGGCGATCACTCAGCTTTGATGTTGTTGTCTGCTATGAGTTTGGAATACTTGGCATTCTCGGAAGCCAAGAATGCTTTGAACTCATCCTGTGATGTGGCTAAAGCTTCTACGCCCAATCCCGCAAATCGCTCCTTGAGGTCAGGGTTGGCCATGATTTTGACCAACGCGCTGTGGTAAGCATCAACAACAGGCTTGGGCGTGCCAGCTGGCAAGAACACGCCCCACCAATTGACGGCTACCAAACCTGGCAAACCAGCCTCTGCAAACGTGGGGATGTCAGGCATCATGGGAGAGCGCTTGGCGCTGGTGATGGCCAATGCGCGTAAACGCCCAGTTTTAATGTGCTGACTCACGGGCAAGGCGTCGGACACCATCATGTCAATTTGACCCGCTAACAAATCGTTGACAGCCAAACCGCCACCTTTATAGGGTACGCCTGTCATCTTGATGTTGGCTTGGCGCATGATCAACTCACCGCCCAAATGCGCCATGCTGCCAGGACCACTGGTACCAAAATTCAAACTGTCTGGCTTGTTACGCGCTGCGGTCAACAGATCGTTCAAGGTTTTGAAAGGCGAGGCGGTTGGAACGGCCAAGATGTTGGGCCCTGTGGCGGTCAGCGCAACAGGGATGAAGTCTTTCTCCATGTTGTAAGGCACTTTGGTGATCAGCGGGTTCACTGAAGCTGGACCCAAGTTGCCGACCACAAAGGTGTAGCCGTCTGCCGGTTGACGCGCGGTGAACTCCATACCGATTGACCCAGCAGCACCGGGTTTGCTTTCAATGATCACGGGTTGACCCCAGTGCTCACTCAGCTTTTGTCCCATGATGCGGGCCATCAAATCTGAGCTTCCACCTGCGGGATAGGTCACTACCAGCTTGACAGGTTTATTGGGGAAGTTTTGAGCGAAGGAGGGTGAACATAAACCACTCACCACCACCGCAAGGCCCACGTAAATACTTTTCTTCCAACGCAATGACAATTTAAAACTCATCAGGTGTCTCCTTGGTTTCATAGTTAGGGAATGTTGTTAGATCATTTGATCTCCAAGTTGCTATATTACCGATTCCAAATAATTTTTGATGAGTATTTACCCATGCTTCAAGCGCCCAACCCTGCTTCGCGTGCTGACCAAACCTTGTCACACAACATGAAATTGCTAGCCCACCATGAGCTGGCAGGCTTTGGAGGGTTGGGCGAAGGCATGTCGATGCAAATGACTTCCGACGGTCGTCGCATCCTGTGGCTGGCGCATGAGTCTGCCCCGAAAAATTTTTCGGGTGTCGATGTCACTGACCCCTCCAATCCCAAGCTCATTGTGCAAACCGAACTGCCACACATGAAACTGCGATCCAACTCGTTGGACGTGGTGGGCGACATCATGGTGGTGGCCTATCAAGCCAGCACTGTCGGCATCAAACCAGCGGGTGTGGATATTTTTGATGTGAGCCAACCCGAAACGCCGCGCTTGCTGTCACATTTCGACTGCTCTGGCCCACATTCACGTGGCGTACATGCGGTGTGGTTTGTGGACGGCAAATATGTGCACATGTCTTCGGGTGCGTCAGACTTTCAGCCACGCAACCCATTGGATGATCAGTTCTACCGCATCCTTGACATCTCTGACCCCACCAAACCGGTTGAAGTAGGCCGTTGGTGGTATCCGGGCACACGCGAAGGCGATGAGGCGCCCCCTCCACCGCGTCTGCCCAAACAATTCGACACAGGCTTTCGCACGCACAACACCAACGTGTTTCCTGAGCGACCAGACCGCGCGTTTGTAGGCTACATCGATGGTGGGGCTGTGGTGCTTGACATCTCAGACATGAGCAATATCAAAGTCGTGTCCCAATGGAACCATTCACCCCCCTTCAACGGTTTCACGCACACGGTGTTGCCGCTGTTCGATCGAGGGCTGTGGATTGTGAGTGACGAATGCGTGCAAGACAACGGCGCCGATTGGCCCAAACTGGTGTGGGTGGTGGACGCTCGCAACGAGGGCAATCCTGTGCCAATTGGCACATTTCCCGCGCCTTCTTATGACGCGTTCGCCAAACGCGGTGGGCGATTTGGCGCGCACAACTTGCATGAAAACTTACCTGGTCCCACGTCATTTCGCTCGGACACCATCATTGTTGGCTCTTTTTTCAACGCCGGTGTCCGTGTCTACGACACCAGCAACCCTTACCAAGTGCAAGAAATTGCTTACTTTGTGCCGGGCGCGCCCAAGCTGTCACCTGCAGGGGCGATCCAACTCAATGATGTGTACGTCGATGACAGGCGCATCGTCTACACCGTGGACCGCTTCACGGGTGGTTTGTACATTCTTGAAATGAACATTTGAACACCAGCCCTGTGACTTGGTCGCGCGACTCGTTGGCTGGAAAAATCCCAGTGACTTTGGTCACTGGGTTTCTGGGTAGCGGCAAAACCACCCTCATCTCTCAACTGCTGCGGCATCCTGAGATGCGTCGTGTTGCCGTGGTCATCAATGAAGTGGGCGAAATAGGGATTGACCATGACTTGGTCACGATGTCGTCAGAAAACATCACACTGTTGGCAAATGGCTGCATTTGTTGTTCTGTGCGTACCGATTTGCAAGAGACTTTGCGCGATTTGTTTGCCCAACGTCGCGTCGGAGAGGTGTTTGATTTTGACCGCGTGATTGTAGAAACCACCGGCTTGGCAGACCCTGCCCCCGTGGTGCAAACGCTGGCCAGTGACACCTTGCTGGCGGCCCACTACCGTTTGGATGGACTGATCACCTTGGTCGATGGGGTGCATGGCGCTGGACAGATCCAGCAACAAACTGAAGCTGTCAAACAAATCGCCATTGCAGACAAAATCCTCATCACCAAATCCGATTTGGTGGGGTCAGAGGGCATCGAGGTTCTGACTGAATTGATTCGTGATTTAAATGCTCAGGCCCCCCTCTCGTTCATCCATCAAGGCGAAGTCGCACCCTCCGAACTGATCAACCTAGGGCTAGACAGCTCTCGCGCCAGTGACAACACCTTGCGATTTTTAGGGGAAGCCCTTGATGCCAAACAGGCACCCAAGGAAGGTGGACGTTATTTGGGACAGCGATCTCCCTCACATGACCCCGCTGTCCGCACCTTGTCATTGCGATTCACGCAGCCTTTTGAATGGGCCTCTTTCACAGCAGCACTTGAATTACTAACGACCTTGCGTGGGCCAGACTTGCTTCGCATGAAGGGCATTGTGAATGTGCAAGGTGAGCCCGTGGTGGTGCAAGGCGTGCAACACATTTTTCATACCCCAGTCAAAATGGACAGATGGCCGAGTGACGATCAAGACTCTAGGCTGGTATTCATTGTTCGCCATATGAACGCCGATGTGATTCGTCAATTGTTCCAAGCCGTGGGGGCCATCACAAAAAATGAGCAGCCATAACGCATCCACCGCTTTAGACCCATTAGGATTCAAGGTTTGAATCAAACCTCGACGTAATCAATCACATTTTTTGGAGAACATCTTGACGCATCTTTCACTCAACCAAGCCAATCACATCATCCAAGAGGCCTGCAAAGCAGCGCGCGCCGCCAACTACAAGCCCATGGGCGTTGCGGTGCTTGACGCCTCAGGACAATTGGTCGCATTTGGCCGTGAAGACGGCGCCAGCATGTTCAGATTTGATATTGCACGCGGCAAGGCATGGGGCGCTGTGGGCTTTGGCGCCTCCAGCCGAGTTTTGGCGGAACGCGCCAAAGACAATCCCAACTTCTTCATCACTTTGGCCGCCACCGCAGAGGGTAAATTTTTACCCCAACCTGGCGCAGTATTGATCAAAGACAGTCACGGCCAAATTCTGGGTGCAGTTGGCGCGAGCGGTGGCACAGGTGATGAAGACGAAATTATTTGTGCTGCTGGCGTTCATGCGGCAGGCTTTTTGACTGAATAACAACAAGGAGGTCCTATGACATATATTTTTCCAGCCAGCCCAACGGTCAGCGTGCCAATTTTGGGCGAAACAGCGCAGATGCCTATCCATCGCATTTATTGCGTTGGCCGCAACTACGAAGACCACGCCAAAGAGATGGGCTTCACAGGGCGTGAACCCCCCTTCTTTTTCATGAAGCCCGCAGATGCGCTAGTGGTGGTGCCAGAGGGCACAACTGGTGACATGCCTTACCCCTCATTGACGGCCAACTTGCACCACGAGATTGAACTGGTGGTGGCCATTGGTAAAGCCGGCAAGAACATCAAGGCTGCAGATGCTATGTCGCATGTCTACGGCTATGCCGTGGGCTTAGACATGACGCGCCGCGATTTGCAAAACGACATGAAGAAACAAGGTCGCCCTTGGTGCATTGGCAAAGCCTTTGACTTCAGTGCACCGATGGGCCCCATCACACCCAAAGCTCATGCTGGACAAATTGAACATGCGCAGATCCAACTCACCGTCAATGGCGATGTGCGCCAAAAGAGCAGCATTGAAAAGTTGATTTGGAATATCAGCGAAACCATCGAACACCTGTCTGCTGCCTGGCAACTCGAACCCGGTGATTTGATATTCACAGGCACGCCTGAAGGCGTGAATGCCGTCAAGTCAGGTGATGTGATGGAGGGCTCAGTCTCCGGACTTGCCACCCTCAAAGTTCACGTGCGCTAAACCAAGACTAGAGCGGGGGCAGTGGCATCTTGGCACCAGCGGGTGCTGGGGTGCATGCCCCGTTCATCAGTACGGAGAGTAGGGTGTAGTAACCCACAATGCCCAACAAATCGACGGCACCGTGCTCCCCCAAAAGCGCAATGGCCTGTGCCCATGTGGCATCGTTGATTCTTTTGTCCACCAGTGACTGCACCGAGAAGTCAAACACCAGCTGCTCATCAGCTTGGGTAAATTGTGGCTTTTGATTGAGCCCGATAGCCTGCACCACGGATTCGTTGATGCCTTCACGAATGGCAATCGGCGCATGTATGGCCCACTCAACCTCTTGTGACCAGTGGCGCGCAGTGACCAAAATGGCAAGCTCTGACAGGCGCATGCCAATGGCGCTGCGGTAGCGCAGATATTCACCCATGCGTTGGGCATGGGTGCACAACTCGGGACTGCGAAGCAAAGGAATAAAAGGCTCGATCAAACCACCACGCGGGCCGCGGATGATTTCATCTGCGCACACTTGCTGCGCTGGATTCCACTGTGCTTGGGGTATGAGGGGTAAGCGATCTTGAGTCATGGTGAGTTTTCTTTAAATGCTGATTGAAGTCCGTAACGGTCCAAGTCAATGGCCGTTTCATGAATGGCTTGATGTTGACGCTGGTCCATTGGTTTGGTTTGTCCATCCGGCGACTTGACATAGCTACCCAACCAACGCGCACGCTGAACGGCTGATTGTCCAGCAGGCAAGCGGAGTTTGGCATACGCTGCCAGTGCAGTTGCGTTGGCGCCGTGGGCACGAATGGCATTGGCAAGTGCCACTGCGTCTTGTGACGCTTTTGCAACGCCCATGCCAATATGCGGGCGCGCCACAAAAGACGCGTCACCCATCAATGCCACGCGTCCAACAGTCACCACGTCTGAAGCCACATCGAAAATAGGCTGGAGAAAAGGTTGGGGTGTTTTTTCAAGAATTTCTGCAAACTGCGGTGCCAACAAACGCCGAGCATCTTCACGCACTTTGGCCAATTGCCGCCAATCTACCTTGTGGGGGGGGATGCCTAATGGATAGTGCACCCCGTCAGCATCTGTGAGCAAGACTTGCAGTTCTTCGCCAGGCGCCGCTGGGCGATACCAGACGAAGTTGTAGGCACGATGTCCGCGGGTTGTGTCGTTGTCCGATCCTGCCACTGGGTAGCCAATGATTTGTTCATCGGGCGGCACGCAGAACCCAAAGTAATCAAACAAGGTGGTTTGGGTAAGCTTCGATAACAAAGACTCATCACAGACGCCACGCCACGCAATATAGCCCGCATACTGCGGTTGAACTTGAGGAAAGAACTGCTGCCTGACGTTGGAACGAATGCCGTCACTTGCGATCAACACATCCGCTTGCCAAGTGGTTTCTTTGTCATCGCTGGTAGAAAGAACGTGCACGCTAGAGTCTCGTTCCTCAACACGCGTTACCGTCACACCTTGGTGGTAACAATCAGCGGGGAAAGCGCTACTCAAAATTTTATATAAACGACTCCATGAGGTCAGCACCTGGGGCATGTCGAATGCAATCATGCTTTTGCCTGATTGATCTAACAACACACGCCCTGGCACTTCAACGCCTAATGAGGCTTGTACGTCTAGTCCGGCACGTTCGAGCGATTGAACCAGTACATCGTGAGAAACAATCCCAGCCCCTCGCCCATTCATAGAGCCTTTGACTTTTTCTAAAACCTGAACATCGTGACCATCTCGGTGCAGCATGTTCGCAACGAACAAACCTCCCAAGGAGCCTCCAATGACCATGATGCGTGCCATCTAAAACAACTCAAGCTGTCAACGCTTGCTTTTCAGCAAATGGGTAATTCAGCTCCACGACGATGCCGTTTGGATCCTCTAGAAAAACCTGATGCAAACCCAAGCCTGGCACGTCACGCCGCCGAGGCTCAATAGCCATTAATTGCAAACGGGCCAGCATGTCCGCCAAGCCCGTCGCAAAAAACGCCACATGATCCAATGCGCCACTGCCCTGCAATTGCTGCGCATCACGATCGCCCAAGTAGTTCGACAAGCCAGCGCTGTCATTGGCATCAATCCCAATAATGTGAACCGCTGCATTTGTATAGTCAGTCAACGGCCCTTGATAAAGCCAGTAACCTGGAAATGGAAAATCAGGCCTTGGTCCCACTTGTAAGCCCAGCACCGAGACATAAAAATCTTTGGTCGCAGCGAGGTCAAGCGTACGAACTGAAAAATGATTCAAAGACAAGGTCATTGTTTTACTTTTTGCGCAAGACGGTTTTCTTTGTCGCCACTTTTTGGGGAGTTGACGACATTTTTTCCAGCACATCAAACACAGCTGCCGTGTCATTGCTTTCATGCCCCATGCCCATGGCGGCGTTGTAAAGCGGGATGGTTGCTGCAAACAACGGCGCTGGAACTTGCGCGTCAGCCAAGGCTTGCGCAATCAACTTCATGTCTTTTTGCCACACCGAAATTTTCATCGTGGCTTCTTTCCACCCTTCGTTTTCCATCATCGGGCCGCGCACCTGCAACATGCGCGAGCCTCCAGCGCCATCGCTCAACACTTTGACTGCCGTGCTCGGCTTGATGCCCCATCGTTGCCCCAGCAGCAGTGCTTCGGCCGTGGATACATTGTGAATAGCCACCAACAAATTGGCCATCAACTTCATCTTCATGCCATTGCCAAAGGCCCCCAAGTCAAAGTGCGCCTTAGAGAAGCCCTCAAACACGGGGGCTAATTGTCGAATGTCTGAAGCGGGTCCGCTGGCATACACCGTCAAGTCTTTGCGTGCAGCCTGCGCGCCAGTGCCCGACAAGGGACAGTCGAGCAAAGTCACGCCTTTTTTTGCCATCACATCACGGGCTGCATCTTTGTCTTTGATATCCAAGGTGCTGGTTTCAATCACCAACAATCCTTTGTGACCAGCATGCGCTAAGACATTGGCAGTTTCCATGAGTGCGGTAGCGCTGGGTAAGGATGTAATGACCACATCCACCGATTGCACCAAGTCAGCCGCATCTTTGCTGACATGTCCACCTGAGGTCTTGAAGCGTTGCCGCGCTTTGGCTGTGGGATCAAAACCATGCACTTCAAAACCTGCCTTCATCAAGTTGCCGGCCATGGCCGACCCCATGATGCCGAGCCCTAGCAAACCAATGCGTTGAAAAGTTTTCTTCACCGTCACGGGCGTCTTGGACTTGGCGGGCTTGACTAATTTCTTGGTGCTCATTTGATCTCCATATGTTGTATTACGCTAAACTAGTTTAAAGATAAGTAAAACTTCAGGGAGACACGAC
>Ga0114979_10000401_pt1 | contig 28940 bp, 24 predicted proteins | sample S_140625_EF_Meta_FD_87315 | JGI IMG/M metagenome (GOLD analysis project Ga0114979, IMG submission 87315) | Freshwater microbial communities from Lake Simoncouche, Canada to study carbon cycling - S_140625_EF_MetaG | ecosystem: Environmental > Aquatic > Freshwater > Lake | place: Lake...
GGTTTCATCATCTTTGCGATTTTGATGATCATCAACTTCATTGTGGTGACCAAAGGTGCGGGCCGTGTGTCTGAAGTCAATGCACGATTCACATTGGATGCCATGCCTGGTAAACAAATGTCAATTGACGCTGATTTGAATGCTGGCGTGATTGACCAAGAAACTGCGAAAAAGCGCCGCGAAGAACTTTCACAAGAATCTGACTTCTTCGGCTCCATGGACGGTGCCTCCAAGTTTGTGTCCGGTGACGCTGTCGCTGGCTTGCTGATCTTGGTCATCAACTTGATTGGTGGTCTCACCATTGGCGTAGCCCAGCATGGCCTGTCTTTGTCTGAAGCTGGCCGCATTTATACGCTGTTGACCATTGGCGATGGCTTGGTGGCTCAGATCCCTTCTCTGTTTTTGTCTCTGGCCACCGCCATCATCGTGACACGTGTAACCACCTCTGAGTCTATGACAGAGCAGGCCACGTCCCAGTTGGCCAACCCCACCGCCTTGTACATGTCAGCAGCTATTTTGGCTATTCTGGGCCTGGTCCCAGGCATGCCGCATTTGGTCTTCATCACATTGGCTTTGGGAAGTGCTGCATTGGCTTATCGCGTCACGCTGAAACAAACTGAGCCTGTCAGCTCACCTGCGGAGCAAGCTGCCCAAGCGGCTTTGGAAGAGCCAAAAGAATTGGATTGGGACGACGTCGACCAGGTGGACTTGATTGGTCTTGAAATTGGTTATGGCCTGATTCCTTTGGTGAACCCAGAAACAGGCGGCCAGTTGATGAACCGAGTGAAGGGTGTGCGTAAGAAATTGTCAGCTGAGTTGGGCTTTTTGGTTCAACCCGTGCGCATTCGCGACGCCCTCACCATCGATCCCGATTCGTATCACATCGTGTTAAAAGGTGTTGTTCGGGGCAAAGGTCAGATCAAGGTGGGCAAAGAGTTGGCCATTAATCCAGGGCAGGTCTATGGACCCTTGGAAGGTCAAGCCACGCAAGAACCCGCATTTGGCTTGGAAGCCGTTTGGATTGACCCATCACAACGCGACTTGGCGCGTACGCTAGGCTACACCGTTGTGGACGCCAGCACGGCTGTGGCCACGCACCTGAACAAGGTTTTGCGCGACAACGCATCCGATTTGCTGAGCCACGACGAAGTGCAGCAACTGCTCGACAAGTTGGCTGCCAAATCACCTAAATTGGTGGAAGATTTGGTGCCAGGCAAGCTTTCTTTAGGTGTTGTAACGCGCACTTTGCAAAACTTGCTGAACGAATCGGTGTCGATTCGTGACATGCGCACCATTGCAGAGACCTTGTCTGAAGTGGCCAATCGGACCCAAGAGCCAGAACAATTGACTGCGCTGATCCGACCCAAATTGGGTCGCATGATTGTTCAAAGTTTGGTGGACGAAGCCAACAGCTTGTCTGTGATGACGCTGGACCCTAGCCTTGAGCAGTTGATTCACAACATCTTGCAACAAACCGCCCCAGGCCAGAGCATTGCCATGGAGCCAGGTTTGGCTGAGCGTTTGTTTGGTGCTTTGCGCGATGGTGCTCGGGCTGTAGAAGAGATGGGCCACCCCGCTGTGCTGGTGGTCTCACCTCTCATTCGCCCCTGGATGTCAAAGGCCGTTCGTTATCGCGTGAACGATTTGACTTTGTTGTCATACAGCGAAATACCAGACGATCAAACCGTCAAAGTGGTTCACACCGTTCAAGCTGAAACACGCTAAAACGCCCCGAATACAAAGCGAATTAAAAAATTCAAACCTTAGATTGATGAAGAGATACCGCCATGGAACTTAAACGCATCTTAGCTCGTGATACGCGAAGCGCTACTGAAAAGGCCATGGCTTTGTATGGTCCCGATGTGTTGATCATTTCCAATCAACGTGTTGAAGGGCAGACTGAACTGATTGTGGCTTTGGAAGTGACAGAAGCCAGCTCTGAAGAGTTGATGCAAGAAGAGCTTGCAATCGGCTCTGTCAGGCCGACAACCTCAGCGCAACGCATTTCGAGCACACCTTCATCTGTGAACAACCCCTTTAAAGATCATTTGCACCATTTGTTGAAGCCAGGCGCGCAAACTGGCGTCAAGCAGGACACTCAAAAAGATACCGAAACTGCAGCCAAATTGAGCGCTGTCAATGTGGAAAAGTCTCCCACAGAGCAGCTTTTAACCCAAGGACGTGAGCAAGTTCGAAGCCAAGAAATTGTGTCTTTGGTGCGCGAAGAGTTGGCCGCACTGCGTCAAGAATTTCGCTTGAGTCAGCAAACGGCCAGTTGGCAAATGAACCAATACTGGCCAGCCCACATTCAACCCTTGGTAGAGGCCATGGCTGATGCAGGTGTGCCGACAGGTTTGCGTGCCTTGCTGCAAGAGGGCTTGCGTGAGCAACCCAGTTTGGACAGCGCATTGGCCAGTATTCGTACCCAACTGACACACAATTTAGAGCGCCCGCTAGAGGGTTTTCCCAACCGCGGTGTGCATGTGTTGGCAGGTTTGTCGGGTTCAGGCAAAAGCTTGATGGTGGCCAAAGCGGCCCAACAAGCCGCACAACAATTTGGCGCTGAATACATTGCGGTGGTGAGCTATCACGACATGCGTGCAGGTGCCTGGGCGCAAACCCAAATGCTGTGTTCCCAGTTGGGCGTGGAATGCTTTCGCGCTGCAGACACAGAGACGCTGTCCTTACTGCTGAGTGAGCTCTCAACACGCCGATTGATCTTGATAGACACACCGGGTGTACTCATGAGCGAACGTTTGGCCGAAGTTGTGCAGGTTTGCCCAGAAGCGGGCCTGCATGCTGTTGTGCCGGCCGACTCTTCAGGCGTCACATTGTCTCGCATCATGTTGAAATCCAACCTGACTTGGCAAAGCCTCTTGATCAGTAAGTTGGATGAATCGCATGCCCCATGGCCACTGATACAATTTTTGATCGCAGAAGGTGCTAATTGTGTGGTGTCGGCTGGAGGTGGGTCTGACCGGGTTTCGGACGGCTTGAAATCGTCTGGCTTGAACAAACTCATCAACATTGCCATGACGCAATTGACGCCATTTTCAAAGACTTTGGGAGATGACGTGATTGAAGCTGCCGCAAAACCTGCGACACTAGACCCTCATGTGAACGAGGCAGAGGCAGCCAATGAACCCTCAACCCACTCCATGGGTTTGAGCCGTCCGCGTTGGTCCGTCGAAATTCCTCAAAGTGAGCTTCATGGATAAAGCAAAAAGTACCCAAGTCATTGGCATTGCCAGTGGCAAAGGAGGGGTGGGTAAAACCACGGTCTCCGTCAATCTGGCTGTTGCGCTGCAAGCCATGGGTCATCGCGTCATGTTGTTTGACGCCGACATGAGCTTGGCCAACGCTCAAATTGCATTGGGCTGCCGCTGCCCCTACAACCTGAGCCATTTCATGAGTGGCGAGAAAACGCTGGCTGAAATCATTGTCACCACTCGCCAAGGCATCAAGCTTGTGCCGGGTGCTTCTGGCATCCAGCAGATGGCCGCTTTGGGCGATATACAGGCCGCCAACATTGTGCGTGCCTTCAGTGCCATCACCGACGACATTGATTATTTGATTGTGGACATGGCTGCGGGCATTTCCCCAGAGGTTTTGGCATTTATGTCGGCTTGTTCGCGCCGCTTTGTGGTGGTTCGCGACGACCCCTCTTCCATTGCCGATGCCTATGCCACCATCAAGGTGCTGATACAAGACCAAGGTTTGGACGAGATTTACCTCATCCCCAATGGTGTTTACAGCGCACAGGAGGGCTACCAGCTGTTTGAACGGATCAACCAAGTTTGTGCACGCTTCTTAAACAGAACTGTGCGCTATTTGGGTTCCATTGAAAATGATGAGCTTATTTTGTCCGCCCTCAAAAAATACCAACCAGTGGCCGAGTTCGCCCCTGGCAGCGGTGGTGCCAGAGACTTTAGACGCTTGGCAGAGGCCCTTCGACAACTTGAGCCCATTGATGAAGCTTCGGGTGGCTTGCAGTTTTTTGTGGAGCGCCTGGTGAAAACAGGTACATGAACATGGCCAACTCCACTCGCCTTTACGAACAGGTTCAAAACAACAGCGAAGCGCTGGTCATGGCCCATTTGGGCATGGTCAAGCGTGTGGCTTTGCACCTGAAGGTGAGACTGCCACCCTTCATGGAGCTGGACGAACTCATTCAAGTGGGCATGATTGGCTTGTTGGAAGCGGCTCGCGCTTACAACCCCGGCAAGGGGATTGAGTTTGAAAATTTTGCGCACAGCCGTGTGCGCGGCGCTATTTTGGACGAAGTCAGGCGGCTGTCTTTTTTGCCTCGCTCTGCGGTGGCCATCAATAAATCGCACAGTGAAGCCACGCACGAGTTGGGTGCCGAGTTGGGACGCACACCGACGCAGTCGGAATTGGCCGATTACATGGGAAAAGACATTGAGCTTTTTCACAAAGAGCGAACACAGGCGCGCCGTTTTGAGACCTACTCGATGGAAGTGGTGACGGAAGAGGTGATGAACATCGCCACCGACTCATCGCAGCAGCCCGAAGCCATTGTGGAACATGAGCAATTCATGGGCGCTTTGACGGACGCTATTGCCGATTTGCCCGAGCGCGATCAATTGTTAATGAATTTGTATTACGTTGAAGAGCTCAATCTGAAAGAAATCGGCGAAGTACTGGGTGTGACCGAGTCGCGCGTTAGCCAGTTGTTGTCCGCTGTGGTTAAAAAGTTGCGTGGCACTCTCAACGTAGAGCCAGCCCATGTGGCGAAACCCAAAGCTGGAAAATGAGATCGATGCCAATGAACATCTCTTTTCCTGGGTTTGTGGCTTCAAAGCCAGTTTTTATGCCTTCTTTTACAGGTCAAGGCTCAAGTTTCCAGATGTCCCTCCGATTCCTGCTGTGTCAGGATCAAAAGGAACAAGACATCATGCGAGTACATTTCAAAGCGATGGAGAGCTACGGCGAAGGCAACCATACATCACAAGCCGTCGTGGCTGATAAGGTTGAGCTCATTCAAATGCTGTTTGACGGCTTGATTGACAGCCTGGTCACTGCCAAGGGCCACATTCAACGTGGCTCCATCGAGGAAAAGAACAAAAGTTTGACCAGAGCGGGTCGAATCGTCCTTGGTTTACAAGGTTCTTTGGACTTAGACAAAGGCGGTGACTTGGCCAGCAACTTGTATGAGTTGTACAGTTACGTAACCCGTCGCTTGATTCATGTGAATGCCCGCAATGACCTCGATGCATTGCAAGAAGTTCACACTTTGTTGAATGAAATTCGCCAAGCTTGGCGTGATGTTCCTAATTTGTTACCCAAAACTGCACCTGCTTCAGGTGTTGCAATGTCTTCAATGCATTGAGCTTTTGCCTGTAAGGGCAAGGCTTTGAGGGAACAATGACGGGCGCTGCTGGTTAGCCAGCCGCCCGTTTGTTCGTTTTTGGAGAGAAATATGAATGCGATTATTGGTATCGTTGTTTTAATGGTCTGCGTGTTCGGCGGTTTTATCATGGCCGGCGGAAGCATGAAGCCGATTATCAAATCAGCGCCGATTGAGACTTTCATTATTTTGGGCGCTGGTATTGGCGGTATGCTGATCGGCAACAGCATGGACATTTTCAAAGGTGCCCTGGGCGGCATGGGCAAAGTGTTTAAGGGCCCTGCCTACAAAAAAGAAGATTATTTGAGCACCATCTTCGTGGTGTCCAAAATTATGAAAACGCTTAAAACCGAGGGCCCTGTGGCCCTTGAAGCGCACATTGAGAATCCGGAATCCAGCGCCATCTTTGGCGAGTACCCCAAAATTTTGCACGATCACGCCTTGTTAGATTTGGTTTGCAACACGGTTCGATTGATGGTGGTGTCCACCAGCCCTTTAAGTCCCTACGCCGTGGAAGACGTGATGGACTTGTCTATCAAAACTCACCACCATGACGCCTTGAAAGCACAAGCTGCTTTGGCCACCCTAGCGGGTGCGCTGCCTGCATTGGGTATTGTGGCTTGTGTGCTGGGTGTGGTGAAAACCATGGACGCGATTGACCAACCGCCTGCGGTGTTGGGTGCCATGATTGGTGGCGCTTTGGTGGGTACGTTCTTGGGCGTGTTCATGGCCTACGGTTTCATTGAGCCCATGGCCTCCCGCTTGGCTCAAATCATTGACGATGAAGGCCAAATTTACAAAGTGGTGAAACAAATCATCATCGGGACCTTGCACGGTCACCCCATGCCTCTGATCATTGAGGCCGCGCGGGCCGGAATTAGCCACCACAATCAGCCTAGTTTTGCTGAAGTGTTTGATGGCTTGCGTGGAGGCTAATCGCCATGGCTGAGGCAGTTTTAGAAGCGCTGACAGACGAGGCTAAGGCGCAAGCAGCTGAAGCCCCGGTTGTTGAGGATGCCGCAGAAGCGGCTGCCGATGCTGCCCCACTCGTTCCTGAAGAGGCCGAAGTAGATGCGCCGGTGGTGGTTGCGCCTAGCATCACCATCAAGAAAATCATGGACGATGGGCATGGCGGTGCTCACGGTGGTGCTTGGAAAATTGCCCTGGCCGACATGATGACGGCCATGATGGCTTTCTTTTTGTTGATGTGGCTGTTGGGTGCTTCCAATGCAGACCAACGCAAAAGCATTGCCGACTATTTCAAACCCACCTCGCACAGCAATGTGACCATGGGCAAATTGGCTGGCTCGGACGGTATGTTTGGCGGACGGTCTGTCCTTGATCCTGATGGTTTTCCTTTCTCGGCCAAGCAAACCAGTACCTTGAACATGGTCACACCGCGTTCTCAAGGCGGCCCCACAGAAAACGATCCTTCCCCCAATGGCTCAGACAGCAAAGAGTCTGGGCAGGATGGCGATCCAGGCAAAAAGTCTGCAGCCGCAGCGGCAGCTGCAGCTGCGGCCGCAGACGCTGCCAACTTTGACAAGATGGAAAAAGAGATCAAAGAGGCCATGGCGAAGAACCCGAAGCTGGACAAACTCAAGGATCAAGTTTCATTTGCCCGTGACAAAGATGGCTTGCGCATAGAGATCATCGACAAAGCCGACTTCGCCATGTTTGGCTTGGGTACAACCAACATGACGCCCAGAGCCCAGGCCTTGCTCACAGAGGTGTCCAAAACACTGTCGGCATTGCCCAACAAAGTGGCCATTCGGGGCCACACCGACAGCGTTCAGTTTGCCAATACCGATGATCGCAACAACTGGTCCTTGTCCGCAGAGCGTGCCGAGGAAACTCGCAAGATCATTGAAAAGAAGGGCATTCCAGGCAATCGATTTGCCAAGATTGAAGGCGTTGCCGATACGGCGCCTTACAACCCCAACGATCCCAAGGATCCTCGAAACAGGCGGATCAGTATCACGATCATGAACCAGTAATTCTTTTTAAAAGCAGCTTTTTGAAGCTGCTTTTTTTAGCCTTGAAGCAGGGATCCGATTTCCATCTGCTTGTTTAGACTTTTCTTTGAGCTCTGATGAGCGCAGCTTAATCGGCCAGTTGTTGCACACCGCTAAAGCTGCCTTGCTGGTACACCAAGGGTGAGCCTTCGGTAAAGCCACAGCGCTCCACTTCACCAATGAAAATAATGTGATCGCCTTCTGGGTATTGGCTGCGGTTGCGGCATTCAAACCAAGCCAAGGCGCCCTTTAAAATTGGCAGGGATTGGTGGCTGAGGTCGAAATTGACGTTCTTGAATCGGTCGCCTTCACCGTATGCAAATTGCTGACATAGCGGCAGTTGCTCATCGCTCAGCACATTGATCACGTAGTGGGAGACCTTTTGAAAAGAAGGCAAGGTGCGCGATTTCAAACCTAAACTCCAAACGACCAAAGGTGGCGTCAGGGACACACTGTTGAACGAACTGGCCGTCAGACCGACAAATTGATGGCCCCATTCGGCAGGGTTGGCATCGGCCATTTGTTGGGTGGTGATGACCGTCACCCCAGTTGGAAATCGAGAGAGAGCTTGTTTGAAATGGGGCGTATCGAAAGGGTTTTGAGGAGAATTCATGGCCCGATTGTATGAAATGTCATCTAAACTTCCGCACAACATCAATGAACTCAGCTCACACAGCGTGTTCAGCAACAAGAAGTGTGATCCAAAAGCGCGAATTTCTTAGAGAATGCATTTTTGAGTGGATTGAAGGAACAACATGATTTGGTTGATTTTGGGCTTGGTTTTGTTTTTGGGTGCGCACTCTACGCGCATTTTTGCTGATGGCTGGCGAACCAGAACCATAGAATCGTGGGGCGAAAAAACGTTCAAGGGTTTGTCAGCCTTGGTGTCCCTGTTGGGGTTGTATGCCTTGATTGTCGGCTATGGCGAAGCCAGGCTTCAACCCTTTCCTCTTTGGGAGCCACCCATCGCTACCCGCCATGCCAGTGCATTGCTCATGTTGGTTGCCTGTATTTTGCTGGTTGCAACCTATGTTCCTGGCAATCTCTTCAAAGTGCGCCTTGGGCATCCTATGGTGTTGTCTGTGAAAGTTTGGGCTTTGGCGCACTTGTTGTCGAACGGTAATTTGGCAGATGTTGTTTTGTTTGGTGGTTTTTTGCTCTGGGCCGTCTTGAATTTCAAAGCCTCACGTGCGCGTGATCGTGCCTTGGCACAAGCCCATTTGCTGTCGGCGGGTGAGTTACAAGCGCCTGTGACCAAGCTCTCAGCAACCCTCATTTCTGTCTTTGTTGGCATGCTTGTTTGGGTTGTCATTGCATTTGTTTTGCACGCCAAGGTGATTGGTGTTTCGCCAATGGGCTAAAAAGGATTGATTTGCATGAACACCTCTACTTCTGATCTCACTGGCTCGTCACCTGAGGCCCCAAGCACTTGGTTTGATGGCTTTGAAAAACGCCAGTTCAATGTCAATGGTCTGGTCGTCTGCGCTCGTCTTTCTGCCAACTGGCTTTCACAAATGGACAAGCCCGTCATGGTGTTGTTACATGGTTTTCCGCAAACGCACGTGATGTGGCATCGGGTTGCACAAGCCCTCAAGAACGACTATCGATTGGTCTTGCCCGATTTGCGTGGCTATGGCGACTCGTCTCATGCACCAGGTTTGCCCGATCACAGCAACTACAGCAAACGTGCCATGGCACAAGATGTGGTGGGTTTGCTCGACCAGCTCAATGTTGCGCAATTCTTTTTGTGTGGTCACGACAGAGGCGGTCGCGTTGCGCATCGCTTGGCCCTTGATTTTCCCTCCAGAGTGCTGAAGTTGTGCGTACTAGACATTGCCCCCACGCTGGACATGTACAACCGAACCGACATGGACTTTGCACGGGCCTACTACCATTGGTTTCATCTCATTCAGCCCACTCCTTTGCCAGAGAAAATGATCGGTGGCAACGTGCTTCATTACTTGCATACCAAGTTAGGTGGCTGGGGCTCGCAAGGTACGTCATTCATCGAGCCAGAGGCCATGGCCGAATATGAACGAAGCATGAATTTGCAGCCAGAACAGCCGGGCGATTTGCTGCCGGCCGTGCACACTGCTTGTGAAGATTACAGGGCCAGTGCTGGCATTGATTTGGACCACGACAAGGAAAGCCGTGCGAAGGGTGAAAAAATCCAATGCGATTTACTGGTTCTGTGGGGTGATCGCGGCGTGGTTCACAAAATGTTCAAGCCACTTGAACTTTGGCAAGCGCAATGCGCAGGTCTAGTCACTGGGAAAGTCGTGCCCTCAGGTCACTTCATTCCAGAAGAGCTGCCAGACCTCACTGTCGAAAGTCTCGGTGCTTTCATGGTTTGAATCAGCGGCCTTAGTTGACCCCACAACACTTTTTGTATTTCTTGCCACTGCCGCAGCTGCAAACATCGTTGCGACCTGGCGTTGCTTCTTTGATGACCTGTGTCACGCGCGGGCCAATGTTGCGCCAAATTTCACGCAAATCGTAGACCGCCCACAGGGCTTCACCATAGGTATTCAGACGAGATTCGCTCACACTTAAAGGGCCGTCTTCGCTGAGTGCCGACAGCGTGGGTTCGTCGGTGTCGTCTTCTGTGAGTGCCACAATGGCTTCTAGCGCTGTGTCGTGCCACTGCGCTGCGTCTTTGTCTTTGGGTGCGGTCCATTCATCGGGCCAGTTTTCAACAACGAACATGAAACCCAAAGCCCAGACCTGTGCAAAGGCTGGAATTTCTGTGCTGTCAATTTCTGCGCGTTCTTCCGGTGGCAGGCTGGCAATGGCGCCGCGCACATCCATCACTTCGGGTGCATAGGCGCTGTCTTCGTCAAGGGCCTTGATTTCTGTGTCGAGGGCTATTTTGACTTCGTCGTAACGTTGCTGCCACAAACTTAAGAATTTGACTTTTTGCGCTTCGTCTGAAAAACCTGCGCCGCCTTCATCGTCTTCAAGTCCCAACAAGACCGGCAGCCATTCGGTTTCTGGAAGGGCACGCCTGCAACAAATGAGAGCGACCAAAAAGCCTTCACAAAACTCCCATTGCGGTGTTTCTTCATAGCGCGTGCGCAGGTCGTCCAAGATGTCGTCAAGTGCGTCAAAGTCTTCGGGTTGGAGGCCAGTCATAGGAGCGTTCAATTTTCAGGATGAAGGGAAATGGGCATCTGGAAGATTCACTTCAATGAGCGGGGATTTCGCCAGGGTTCAAAACCACACCCGATTGAAGCAAGCGTTTTTTCATGCACAAAATAGCAGCGTCTTTGCTCAGCAAGGGCACCGCATGGGCAACCGCCAAGTCAATGAATTTTTGATCGTCAGGGTCTTTGCATGTACAAGGTGCTTTGGCGGCAGGTTCTGCCGCCAAGTGATGCGCATCAAAGCGATTCAAGATGTCTTGAGCTTGAATACCAGACTTGGTCATGCGCTTCACAAGGTGCGGGTAGGTAAGTACACGCTCTAACTCCTCACGCATGCTGTCTGTGGCCAGATGCGAAATCAGACCATTTTGCAAGGCTGCCCGCAAAGCTTCGGTGGCAGGATCTTCAAACAACCAGAGATCGAGCACGATGTTGGTGTCGATGACAAAGGGCTGTGCTTTGCCTGTGGGTGCTGGTTTTTCTTGGACCTCAAAGCTTGTCACGCACAGAGCCCTTCATGATGTCGAAGCGAAACATGCGGCATTCAATGGGGCCGTTCCACATGGGCACACGGCGCGATTCTTTGAGGCGCATTTTGGAGGGCAGCTTTAAGTCGGGCGTGAGCATCCAGGCGGTCCAGCCGTTGTAATTCTTTTTCCAATGCGAGGCCAATTGAGAAAAGAACTCGCCGCCGTCGTCGCCTTCTGCAACCTCACGTGCACGGCTCAGGTCAGCACGCTCGCGTGATCGAAGAGAGCCGTCGGCATCGCGTGCTCTGTCCATGCTAGAGATGCCCGCCACACCTGCAGCTGCAATACGTTCGCCATAAGGTGGGTTCAGAAGCATGAGCCCAGGTGTTTCGCACGGCGGCATGCGCTGTAGCGCATCACCACCACGCGCTTGTACCACTTGCCCGACGCCTGCGCGCTCAGCGTTTCGCTGCGTAAAGTCAACCATTCGGAAGGCTACATCAGAGGCGTGAATTTCGGTCGTGGGAGCGTGCTCTTGAGCACGCGCATCCTCTTGCAGTGCCTGCCAGACGTGCGGCTGAAAAGGCAATAATTTTTCGAAGCCAAAACGGCGCATGATGCCCGGTGCAATGCCGCACGCAATTTGTGCTGCTTCAATGGCAATGGTGCCACTGCCGCAACAAGGATCGTACAAAGGGGTGTGTGCATCCCAGCCGCTGGCAGCCAACATGGCAGCAGCCAATGTTTCTTTGAGGGGCGCATCACCTTTGTCTTCACGCCAACCGCGTTTGAACAAAGGCTCACCGGATGTGTCCATGTAAAGCGTGCAACTGTCTGTGGTGAGGTGAACATAAATGCGCACGTCGGGCCACTGTGTGTTCACATCGGGCCGCTCGCCGCGTTTGGCGCGAAAGCGATCGGCCACGGCGTCTTTGATTTTGAGAGCGGCAAAGTTGAGGCTGGTGAGCGGACTGTGCTGGGCCGTTATTTCAATTTTGAATGTTTGCTGGGTGGTGAACCAAATCTCCCAGGCTACGGCGCTGGCCGCATCGTACAAATCTTTTTCGTTGCGGTAGAAAGTTTGCGACAGTTGGATGAGCACGCGCTGAGTAAGCCGGCTGTGCAAGTTGAGACGCAGAGCTTCGCGCCAAGATGCGTTGGCCATGACGCCGCCGCGGCCCGTGAGCAAATCGTTGCCCGTGAGGCCTGTCAGTTGATGGACCTCGTCGGCCAGCAAACCTTCAACGCCGGCGGCGCAAGGCATAAAGAGTTGGAGCGAGTTCACAGAGTTTTACGCAAGTTGGCGGGCGCAATTTTGAGCGCCTCGCGGTATTTGGCCACGGTGCGCCGAGCGCAATCGATGCCTTGTTCTTTGAGCATCTCTGAGAGTTGGTTGTCTGAGAGAGGTTTGTTGGGGTTTTCGGCCGCCACCAATTGTTTGATGAGGGCTCGCACGGCAGTGCTAGACGCAGCGCTGCCGCTGTCGGTGCCCAGGCCCGAGCCAAAGAAGAACTTGAGCTCGTAGGTGCCCATGGGCGTGGTCATGTATTTGGCTGTGGTAACACGGCTGATGGTGGACTCGTGCAGACCTAATTCATCGGCAATTTCTCTGAGCACCAAGGGCCGCATGGCCAGCTCGCCATGAATGAAGAAGTTGCGCTGACGTTCCACAATGGCGGTGGACACTCGAAGGATGGTGTCAAAGCGTTGTTGAATGTTCTTGATGAACCACCGAGCTTCTTGCAGTCGTTGCTGCAAGCCCAAATGACCTTCGCCTTTGCCGCCGCGCAAAGCGTTGGCATAAATGTCGTGCACGCGCAGCTTGGGCATGACATCGGGATTGAGCTGCACTCTAAAGTGAGGTTCGCCGCCTTTGCGTGTGCCGATGACCAGCACATCGGGCACGATGACATGTTGCTCTGCGTTGGCAAAGGGACGGCCTGGTTTAGGCTCAAGGCGTGTGATGAACGTGAGGGCCAGCTTGACAATGGCTTCGTCTTCACCGCACTGAACGGCCAATCGTTTGTAGTCGCGTTTGGCCAGCAACTCCAGAGGCAATGCACAAATCTTCAGAGCGACGGCTGCAGCTTCGTTGTCGGGTTCGTCTTTCAGGATGGCTTTGAGTTGAATGCGCATGCACTCGCCCAAATCCCGAGCACCAATGCCGACTGGCTCGAGAGATTGCAACAAACTCAAGGCAACCGTGAAGCGGTGCACCAACTCTTCAAGTTGTTCTATGTCGTCGGTGCCGGCAAGGCCTTGTGCCAATGAATCGAGACTGTCTTCTAAGTAGCCGTCATCGTTGAGCGATTCAATGAGGAAGCGCAAAGCAGCACGGTCAATTTCAGACAGGCGCATGGACAGCGCTTGGCGGTGCAAGTAATCGGTGAGTGAGCCTAGGCCGCGCGCCAACTCAATGGCATCTGCCCCATCGGAGTCGTTGTTGGTGTTGTTTTTGCGAGCCCCTGCATCGGTGCCCCACTCGCTGTCGTCCGGTGCAATGTCGACGCTACCGTCGCCATCCCAGCTGTCGGCCACATCGGTCACAGCCTCGTCGTTGGACACCGAGGCATTGGATTCTCCTGCCGCATCCCGCGATTCAGAGCCCGCATCGCTGGCAGCTTCTGAAACGCGATCGCCCAAGCTGACACGCGCATCGGCTTCGGGCAACCCAAAATCTTCTTGCGGCGCATCGTCTGTGCTGCGCTCTAAGAACGGGTTTTCATCGAGCATTTGCTCAACTTCTTGACTCAGCTCAAGGGTTGAGAGTTGAAGCAGCCGAATGGATTGTTGCAACTGTGGCGTCAGCGCCAAGTGCTGAGACATCCGAAGGGAAAGGCTTTGCTTCATATTTTTTCAGCCATCACATTCGGAAGTGTTCGCCGAGGTAGACGCGGCGAACATCGGCATTGTTGACAATGTCTTGGGGTGTGCCTTCTGCCAACACGCGCCCCTCACTGATGATGTAGGCGTGGTCACAAATGCCCAGTGTTTCTCGCACGTTGTGGTCGGTGATGAGCACGCCAATGCCGCGCTCTTTCAAAAACGCAATGATGCGTTGAATTTCGATGACCGCAATGGGGTCGATGCCGGCAAAAGGTTCGTCCAGCAAAATGAAGCGCGGCTCGGTGGCCAATGCGCGCGCAATTTCAACCCGTCTGCGTTCGCCGCCCGAGAGCGCCAAAGAAGGAGAGTCGTGCAAATGGTCGACGCGCAAGTCTTTCAAGAGCGCTGCCAGTTTGCCCTTGATTTCAGCTTCGCTTAAAGATTTGCCCTGGGCATTCAGTTGCAACTCCAACACGGCCCGCACGTTCTCTGCCACGGTGAGCTTTCTGAAAATAGAAGCTTCTTGGGGCAAATAGGAGAGTCCCATGCGCGCTCTGCGATGAATGGGCATGCTGGTGACGTCTTCACCATCAATCAAAATTTGACCGCCATCGGTGCGCACCAAACCCACAATCATGTAGAAAGAGGTGGTCTTACCGGCGCCATTCGGTCCTAGCAAACCCACCACTTCACCTTTTCGAACCTTGACGGACACATCAAACACCACCTGACGGCTGCCATACGATTTTTGCAAATGACGCGCTTCAAGATGGCTGATGTCGGTTGGCGCGCTCATGGTTTGTCACTGCCAATGCGCGGGCTTGATTTCAAGTTGGGTCCGGATGGGGGCGGACTGGCTTCATTTTTTTGTGGACGCGGTGTGATGGTGGCCTTGACGCGTTGATTGCCCGTACTGCCGCCGCCGTTTGGCTTGCCATCGACGGTGAAGACTTCGGTGTTGTTATTGACCAGAATTTCTTGGCCTTGAATTCGATCGGCCACCAAGGCGCCTCGCAGCAATCGCAGTTCAGCACGGTGCGTGAGTGTGAGCGTATCGGCTTGGCTGTTGTAGATGGCCGTTTCAGCTTCGCCCTCGGTGTACTCGTCTAGGCCTTCGCGTTTTTGGCGGAAGAAAATGCGCTCACCGGGATCGGCCCACAGCCTGGCAATTTGGTTGCCTTGCTTGTCTTGTTTGACTTCCATGCGAGCTGATTTCAGGACCAGTGTTCCCTTGGTCATGAGAACTTTGCCAGTGAAGGTCGTAAGCTGTTGTTGGTCGTCGTGCTTGAGTGAATCAGCCTCTACGTTCATGGGCTTGTCTCGATCGGCTTTTTCGGCGAATGCACACTGAACCGCCAAGGCGGTTGTCAGGGTGCAGAGCAAAGTGATGAACTTGGTTTTCATAAAGGCGCGAATCTTGCTTGATTGTAGGTGTTCAGAGGGAAGTCAAGCCCCTTTCTTGAAAAAATGCAAAAAAAAGCCCGCCGAAGCGGGCAGATGTGCAACACCTTTTTAGATCAGGCACGGCCCTGGCGAATTTGCGCCAACAAAGATTCCGTCACTTGAAGTGCGCGGTTCATGTTGCCGGCAAAAGTGCCGTCGGTGTAATACTTGCCCGCGATGCCCAGTGAGGGAACGCCTTCGACTTTGTAGTCACTTTGCAATTGAACCGCGCGTTTGAGCTTGCTGGCCACGCCAAAAGATTTGGCTGTCTCGGCAAATTTAGTTTTATCGACACCTTGCTTTTCGACCCAGGTCAAAATGCTGGCATCGGTACTCAATGGCAAGCGCTCGCCGTGAATGGCTTGAAAGACCTTGCCATGTAATTTGTCGAGCAATCCCATGGCTTCGAGTGTGAAAAATAATCTTTGTTGCGGGGCAAAGTCGTCTCGAAATGCAACGGGCATTCGGCGCACCGAGACATCTTTGGGGGCATTTTTGACCCATTGTTCTAAGGTGGGCTCAAACGCGCTGCAATGCGGGCAGCTGTACCAAAAGAACTCAATCACTTCAATTTTGCCGGCTTCGGTCTCGGTGGGAACGGGGCGGTCCAACTTCAAATAGTCCTTGCCCAAGACAAACTTGGCAGGGCCTTGTGCAAATGCGTTGTGGCTCCATCCGAGGCTGCTGAGGCTTGCAGCGGTGCCCAGGCTGGCTAAAGAAAATTCGCGGCGTTTCATGGGGTACTCCTGATTCAATGAGGTGCGGTTAAAGTTTAGCGTTGTACGCGCACCAAGGCTGCATCGATGCCACTGGAATCTATGCGTGATTTGATTTTTTCGGCTTGATCTTTGTCATCAAAGGGGCCACTTCGAACACGATAGATTGCGCGTCCTGCCTGTTCACGTTCACTGACTTTGGCTTCAATGCCCATCATTGAAAGTTTGGCTTTTTGAGCATCGGCATCGGCTGCAGATTTAAACGCACCCGCCTGCACAAAATAGGTGAAAGGATCGTTGCTGCCGGCTGTTTTGTTGGCGGGCTGAGGGCTGGCTGCTGCTGGTGGCGCAGACGCTGCTGCAGAAGAGGCTGCTGCAGAAGAAGGTGCTGCAGTAGAGGCTGCTGCAGAAAGGGGTGCAGCAGCAGAAGGGGACCCAGAAGCGGGCGCTGTTGGCGCTGTGTTTGGATTTTGTTTTTTGACCAAATCGGCCAAGGGGTCAGCCGTGACTGCAGGCGCAGGCGCGGGCACGGGCACGGGCAAGTTGTTGCCTGGATTGCTTGCACCCGAGTTGTTGGCATTGGCTTCGGCCGGCGCTTCAGGTGTCACGGGCTTGCTTTGTAAAGCGCCGTTTGGATTCCAATCTTTGTTCTTTTGGGCTTCAACAGCGTCTTGATCGGCCGAGCGGGATAAATTTTTGTTGCTGAAAGGCATGGGTACTTTGGTCACATACATGGCGACACCCAGAGCCACCGTCAGGCCGATGACCAAACCCAGAATGAAGCCGAGCAAGGTGCCGCCGCGCTGGCCTTGGATGTTGGAGTGGGACATGTTGTGAAGTGCTCTCAAAGTCATACCAAAATAAGTGGTGCCTGATTTACATTTGCTCAGGTGCGGACACACCCAAAATTTTCAAGCCATTTTGCAAGACTTGTGCGCAAGCTGCAACCAGTGCCAAGCGCGCCAGTTTGAGGGGCTCTTCTTCAACCAAAATGCGCTCCGCATCGTAGTAACTGTGATAGCTTGCGGCCAAGTCGCGCAAGTAAAACGTGACGTCGTGGGGCGCAAAGTCTTGTGCAGCATCACTGAGCATTTGAGGGTACTTGGCCAGCAGCAACATGAGGGCTTGGGCCTTGGGATTTTCCAAGCTCGACAAATCGACTTGGCCCAAGCTGCTCACATCGCCGCCCCAAGTGCGCAAGATGGAGTGGATGCGTGCATGGGCATATTGAACGTAATACACCGGGTTGTCATTGTTCTTTGCCAGAGCCAAATCAATGTCGAACACGTATTCTGTGTCGGGCTTGCGACTGAGTAAGAAAAAGCGCACGGCATCTTTGCTGGTCCACTCGATGAGGTCGCGCAAGGTGACATAACTGCCAGCACGTTTCGAAATTTTCACTTCAACGCCGCCGCGCATGACGCGCACCATGGTGTGCAACACGTAGTCAGGGTAGCCCTCTGGAATGCCAACGGCGGCAGCCTGCAAACCTGCACGCACACGTGCAATGGTGCCGTGGTGGTCTGTGCCTTGTATGTTCACGACTTTGGTAAAGCCGCGTTCCCATTTGGCAATGTGGTAGGCCACATCTGGCACAAAGTAGGTGTAGGTGCCATCGCCTTTGCGCATCACGCGGTCTTTGTCGTCGCCATAGTCGGTAGACTTCAGCCACAAGGCGCCATCTTGTTCGTAGGTTTTGCCTGCTTCTTGTAGTTTCTGAACAGCCCTGCCTACGCGGCCGCTGGTGTACAGGCTGGACTCGAGGTAGTAGTTGTCGAATTGAACGTCGAAGGCTTTTAAGTCGAGGTCTTGCTCATGACGCAAATAGGCCACTGCAAATTCGCGCATGCCATCGAGGTCGTTCAGGTCGCCGCTGCCCGTAAATTCGCGGTCGTCAGATTTGACGGTTTTTTTCGCCAAGAAATCTTGGGCAATGTCTTGAATGTAGTCGCCGTTGTAGGCCGCCGCATTCTCGCCGCTGGGCCATTCAGCGTCACCGGGTTTGAAGCCCTTTGCACGCAATTGCGTGGAGGTGGCCAAGGTGTTGATTTGCACGCCCGCGTCGTTGTAGTAAAACTCGCGGTACACCGACCAGCCTTGCGTGGCAAACAGATTGCAAATGGCATCGCCCAATGCGGCTTGACGGCCGTGGCCCACATGCAGAGGGCCTGTTGGATTGGCCGAAACAAACTCCACCAACACGCGTTCATTGCGCTCGGCTTGTTTGCCAAAACAAGACGCTGCATGCAAAACTTCCTGGATGATGGCTTGTTTGGCGCTAGGTTTGAGCTTGAGGTTTAAAAAACCAGGACCCGCAATGTCGATGCTTTCGACCCATTGGGTGAAGGCGGGCGTGGCCATGAGCGCTGTGCGCAAGGCTTCGCCAACCTGCCTTGGGTTTTGACCCAAGGGCTTTGCCAAGTGCATGGCCGCCGTACAGGCCAGATCGCCATGAGCGGCTACTTTGGGTGATTCAAAAATGGCTTTAGCGCCAGCACCGAGGTGTAGGCGTTCGAGTTCGGCAGCGAGGGCCGAGCGTAATTCTTGTTGGGCTAGGAGCATCCCCCGATTTTACGGGGCACTTTGCCAAGTTGCCGGCAAGCTGTAGTGATGCTTTAAAAAGTCGATCCAAAGCCTTAAACGGAGAGGCAGATGCTTTCTTTGGGGAAAAACACCATAAATCCCGTTGGGCGGTGCCGCAAAATCGGCCAACACCTCCACCAATTGACCCGATCGGATGTCATTTTCGACCTCCCAGGTGCTGCGCCAAGCGATGCCCATGTGGGCCAGGCACCAACCATGCAAGACCTGACCGTCCGAGCAATCTAGGGGACCGTGGGGTCGCAAGTAGGTCACTTCTGGGCCTTCTGCATTGTCTGAAGGGGGCGCTTTGAAGGCCCATCCACGCGTTTGGGAGGCATCGCTAGACAGCGTCAAGCAACTGTGTTGAAGCAAGTCGGCTGGCATTTTGGGCGTGCCATGCTTGGCCAAATAGGCGGGGGTGGCCACACACATGCGACGGTTGTCGGCCAAGCGTACGCTGACCAAAGAAGAGTCTGGCAGGTCACCAACGCGCACGGCAAAGTCAAAGCCTTCGCCAGCCAAGTCAATCACCCGATCGCTCAGGTTCAGCGAAATTTTGACTTCTGGATTTTGGGCATGAAACAAAGGGGCAAGGGGCGCCACATGTCTGCGCCCAAAACCTGCGGGTGCGGTAACGCGCAAATGACCGCTGGCTTTCAAGCCCCCAGCTGAAACGCTGTCTTCTGCATTGGCCACGTCGCTCAAGAGGCGTTGGCAATTTTCTAAAAAAGCGCTGCCTTCGTGGGTCAGGCTAATGCGCCGGGTGGTTCGCAACAACAGCTTCACGCCTAAGTGAGACTCCAACGCATCGAGCCGCCTGCCAATGATGGCGGGCGCAACGCCCTCTGCTCTGGCTGCCGCACTAAGGCTGCCGCGAGTGGCCACCGATACAAAGGATTCAAAAACTTTGAGTTTGTCCATGGTTCAAGGGCTTGCCTGTTTGCGGTTTAAGCCGCCTCGTTGGGATGACTTAGCTTTTCAATTTCTTCGGCGCTGTAGCCTAGGCTGCTCAATAAACTTTCGTTGTGTTGACCTAAATGGGGCGCTGAGTTTCGAACTTTCAAGCGCGTTTGATTCAGGCTCAGTGGCAACAACACGGTGTGAATCTCGCGACCATCGTTGAGCTCGACGGGAGCCAGCCCACCTGTTGATTGAAGATGCGGATCCTTGAGTAAATCATGCGGCGCCGTGATGGGGGCGTAGGGCAAGGAATTTTTTTCAAAAACTTCGCTTAAGTGGGCTGCAGAAAAAACCTGAAGTCGTTCGCGCAGCAAAGGGATGAGCCAATCGCGTGCTCTGACGCGGTCGTTGTTGCTGAGCAAGCGAGGGTCATTGAAAAGGTCTGGGTAATTGAAAGCCTCGCAAAATATTTTCCAAGCGGTGTCACTCACCACGGCCAAGAAGATTTGTTCGCCATCCTTCACCACAAACACATCGTAGACGGCCCACGCAGAAATTCGCTCGGGCATGGGTGCTGCAGCTTTGCCGGTGACTTGGTATTGCATCATGTGTTGCGCCACCAAAAACACGTTGTTTTCAAACAAGGCACTTTGAACTTCTTGCCCTTTGCCTGTTTGTGCGCGTTGCGCCAGTGCGGCCATGGCACCGATGGCCCCAAACATGCCGCCCATGATGTCGTTCACACTGGTGCCTGCGCGCAAGGGATCGCCCCTGCGCCCCGTCATGTAGGCCAAGCCGCCCATCATTTGCACCACCTCGTCAAGTGCAGTGCGATGTTGATAAGGCCCAGGTAAAAAGCCTTTGAGTGAGACGTAGATGAGACGCGGGTTGAGTCTTTTCAAGGTCTCGTAATCGAGGCCCAGTTTTTTCATGGTGCCTGGTTTGAAGTTCTCACTCACAATGTCTGCGGTAGCGATCAAGCGCAACACGGCTTCTTTGCCTTCGGGCGTTTTCAAGTCGAGGGCCAAGCTTTTTTTGTTCCGATTGAAGAGTGGAAAAAACCCCGCCCCCGAGCCCAACAGTTTGCGTGTGTTGTCCCCGTCATGGCCGTGGCCAATGGGTTCAACCTTGATGACCTCTGCACCCAAATCTGCCAGCACCATGCCGCAGGTAGGCCCCATCACCATGTGGGTGAATTCGACCACGCGAATGCCCTCATAAGGCAGCGGTGGCTGAGGTTGAGGTGCTTGCTGTTGCGAGTTTTGAAAATTAGACATGCGTCCATCCTTGAGGCAAGCCCGCGTCAGGTGTCATGCCGTAAAGCGGTTCGCCTGGCAACCCATCGCGCAAAGCTTGTCTGGCCAAGATCAACTTGGAGATGTTCACACCTGTTTGAATGCCCATGGCTTCGAACATGAAAACCAAATCCTCAGTGACCACGTTGCCAGATGCGCCGGGTGCATAAGGGCAACCGCCTAAGCCCGCCAGGGAGCTGTCAAAGGTGCGCACGCCCGCATCGTAGGCAGCCAAACAATTGGCCAGGCCCAAGCCGCGCGTGTTGTGCATGTGGGCGGCGCCCGTTTTGGGGCCAATTTCGGCAAACACTCGCTGGAACAAGCGGCGCACCTGCGCTGGGTTGGCCATGCCCGTGGTGTCGGACAGACCTGACTCGTCTGCACCTGCTTCAATGACAGCAGCTGCCAGTTTGACCACATCGTCCTCTGCCACATGACCCTGCAAGGTGCAACCAAATGCGGTTGAAATGCCGGCTTCGACTTTGACATGCGGTGCCAGCTCATTGCGAACTTGAATGATGGCGCGCACTTCTTCCACCATGGCATCGCGTGTTTTTCGCACGTTGGCCAGAGAGTGGGCTTCGGAGGCGGAAACGGGAATGGTGAGTTTTTGGGCGCCAGCCTTGATGGCCGCTTCAGCACCTTTTCGGTTGGGCACGAGGGCCATCACCGTCACATGGTCATGTTGCCGTGTGTGTTGAACCACAAGAGCGGCATCGGCCATTTGAGGCAACAAGTGGGCCGGCACAAACGAGGCGACTTCGATTTCTTGAAGGCCTGACGCCACCAACGCATCGATCCAGCGCAATTTGTGGGCCGTGGGCATGGTTTGCTTGACGGACTGCAGGCCATCTCGCGGGCCGACTTCACTGATCAATACGCGGTCTGCGGTCATGTTGTCTTTGAGGTGTCACTGTGAAAGTTTTCAGCGTTGAACAATATTCTCACTAATTTTCTTGCATTTGGCACCTATCTTTGCAAAAAAGTCACAAGTCAAAGGATATTTGCCGGATTTTTGATTGCTGAAACATCGAATAAAGTGATGTCTGTTCAAAGAAAGCGTTTCTCATGCTTTTTGTAAGCTGTTGAGTGCAGCTGCCACCTGTTTTTTTATTTGAGGTTTTTTATGACTGATCGCATTGCCATTCACGGGCTCCACGTTGCCACGCCTTTGTATCGTTTTATCGAAGACCAAGTTTTGCCGGCTGTGGGTGTGCAAAGCAAGAACTTCTGGAATGGCTTTGACGCCATTGTGAAAGACTTGGCGCCGGTGAATTTGGCTTTGTTGGCAGAGCGCGATCGCATTCAATTGGAAATGGACAAGTGGCATACAGCCCATCCCGGCCCAGTGAGCGATGCCAAAGCCATGAAGGCGTACCGCCAACATTTGAAATCAATTGGCTACTTGGTGCCCGAGCCCAAGAACCCCAAAGCAAACACCGAAAATGTGGATGCAGAGTTGGCTGTGTTGGCAGGCCCGCAGTTGGTCGTGCCCATTTTGAATGCACGTTATGCCTTGAATGCGGCCAATGCACGTTGGGGTTCTTTGTATGACGCCCTGTATGGCACCGATGTGCTGAGTGAAGCCGATGGTTGCGAAAAAGGCACTGGCTACAACCCCAAGCGTGGCGCCAAGGTCATTGAATATTGCCGCTATGTGCTCGACCGCTGTGCACCTTTGAAGAAGGGCTCCCACATTGACAGCACGGGCTACAGCGTGAAGGGCGGCAAGTTGGTGGTGAGTTTGAAGTCTGGCACCACCACATTGGCCGACGCCAAACAATTTGTCGGCTTTCAAGGCGATGCCAAAGCGCCCACCTCTTTGCTTTTCAAGCACAACGGTTTGCACCTTGATTTGGAAATCAACAAATCGCACCCTATCGGCAAAACAGACCCTGCGGGCGTTTCTGATTTGGTGGCTGAAGCAGCACTTTCTACCATTTTGGATTTAGAAGATTCAGTGGCCGCTGTGGATGCTGAAGACAAGGTTTTGGCCTACAGCAATTGGCTTGGAATTTTGCAGGGCACTTTGTCAGAAGACGTTCAAAAGGGCGGCAAAACCTTCAAGCGCACTTTGAACCCAGACCGCGTGTACACCAAGCCAAGCGGCAAAGGCCACGAGGTATTGCATGGTCGTTCATTGCTGTTTGTGCGCAATGTGGGTCACCTCATGACCAACCCTGCCATTTTGTACAACGCGGCAGATGGCACGCAAAAAGAAATTCCAGAAGGCATCATGGACGCCATGATCACCACCACCTGCGCGATGGTCGATTTGCAGAAAAAGAAGGGCGCTGATTTCCGCAACAGCCGCACGGGCAGCGTGTACATCGTCAAGCCCAAAATGCATGGCCCCAAAGAAGTGGGCTTTGCCGACACGCTCTTTGGTCGTGTTGAAAAAGTGTTGGGCTTAAAGCCCTCCACAGTGAAGCTGGGCATCATGGACGAAGAACGTCGCACCAGTGTCAATTTGGCAGCGTGCATTGCTGCTGCCAAATCGCGTGTCGCCTTCATTAACACTGGCTTCTTGGACCGCACAGGCGACGAAATGCACACTTGTATGTTGGCAGGCCCTGTCATGCGCAAGGGTGACATCAAGGGCAGTACGTGGCTGGGCGCCTACGAGAAAAGCAATGTGGCAGTCGGCTTGCAAGCCGGCTTGCGTGGCCGCGCACAAATTGGCAAAGGCATGTGGGCCATGCCTGATTTGATGGCCGACATGTTGAAGCAAAAAATTTCTCATCCCAATGCCGGTGCCAACACAGCTTGGGTGCCAAGCCCCACGGCTGCGACCTTGCATGCCATGCACTATCACCAAGTGAATGTGCCTGCGTTGCAAAAGCACATGGAAAAAACCATTGGCAAGAACGACGCCAAAGCCATGCGCGAAGAAACACTCAGCAAGTTGTTGCAGTTTCCAGTGGTCACCGCGGCACAGGCCTCGGAGTGGACCGAGAAAGACAAACAAGACGAGCTCGACAACAATGCCCAGGGCATCTTGGGTTATGTGGTGCGTTGGGTTGATCAAGGCGTGGGTTGCTCAAAGGTCCCCGACATTCATGGCGTGGGCCTGATGGAAGACCGCGCCACTTTGCGCATCAGCAGCCAGCACATTGCCAATTGGATGGCGCACGGCGTGGTGACCGAGGCGCAAGTGAAGGCCACCATGGAGCGCATGGCTGCCGTGGTCGATCAGCAAAACGCGGGCGATGCCTCTTACCAAAACATGGCGGGCAACTTCAAAACTTCGAAGGCTTATCAGGCCGCTTGCGACTTGGTGTTCAAAGGCAAAGAGCAACCCAGCGGTTACACCGAGCCTTTGTTGCACGCTTGGCGTTTGAAGGTCAAGGCAAGCTAAACTGTTGCAAGGTGGCCAAGCCTTGGCCACCCTTGAAAAAGGCTTCGACATGTGCCAACTTTTGGGCATGAATTGCAACACCCCCACTGATGCAACATTCAGCTTCAGTGGCTTTTCACAAAGAGGCGGTATGACCGATCATCATTCAGATGGTTGGGGCATTGCTTTTTTTGAAGGCGCTGGTGTGCGGCATTTTGTCGATCACCAGGAAGCCAGTCGTTCGCCTGTGGCCGAGCTCATACGGCGTTATCCGATCAAAAGTCAAAACGTCATTGCACACATTCGCAAGGCGACGCAGGGCGTGGTGTCGCTTGAAAACTGTCATCCATTTGTGCGAGAGCTGTGGGGGCGTTACTGGGTCTTTGCCCACAACGGTCACTTAGAGAATTTCAATCCACGTTTGCATGGGCACTTTCATCCGGTGGGACAAACCGACAGCGAGCGCGCGTTTTGCTGGCTCATGCAAGAGCTCTCTAAGTCGCATGCGTCTGTGCCCAGCGTGGAAGAGTTGACACTCACGCTGCGTGAGTTGGTACCCTCCATTTCGAAGCACGGCACCTTTAATTTTTTGCTGTCCAATGGTCAAGCTTTGTGGGCTCATGCCTCTACCAACTTGCACTATGTTTTAAGGCAGTTTCCGTTCAAAACAGCCACCTTGAAAGACGAAGACATGCAAGTGAACTTTGCAGAGCAAACCAAGCCCACCGATCGAGTGGCGGTGGTGGTGACTGCACCTCTTACCTTGGACGAGCCGTGGACAGCTTTTGTGCCTGGTGAGCTGATGGTGTTTAGAGACGGCGCTTTGATTTAAGCGCTTGCTTTCACCGCAGCCTCAAGGGCATCAATGAAAATAGCCGCCACATCACAACCCGTTTGATCAAAGATCTCTTGGAAGCATGTGGGGCTGGTGACGTTGATCTCCGTCACGCTGGTGCCGATCACATCCAAACCAATTAACAACAAGCCACGCGCCGCCAAGATGGGGCCAATGGCTTCTGCAATAGCCCGGTCGTTGTCGGTAAGGGGCTGGGCCACGCCTTTGCCACCCGCAGCCAGGTTGCCGCGCACTTCACCACCTTGCGGAATGCGGGCTAAGCAGAAGGGCACTGGCTTGCCGCCAATGATGAGCACCCGCTTGTCGCCCTGGGCAATGGCTGGCAGAAACTTTTGCAACATGACCGATTGCGCACCATCTAAGTTGAGCGTTTCGATGATGGAGCCCAAATTCATGCCGTCTGCACCCACGCGGAAAATGCCCATGCCACCCATGCCATCGAGGGGCTTCAAAATGATGTCTTGGTGTTCTGCATGAAACGCTTTGATGGCGTCGGCAGAACGTGTGACCAAAGTGGGGCCAATGAATTGAGGGAACTCCATGATGGCCAGTTTTTCGGGGTGATCGCGCAAAGCTGAAGCTTTGTTAAATACCTTGGCGCCTTCGCGCTCTGCCTGGCTGAGCAAATGGGTGGCGTAAAAATACTCGCTGTCAAAAGGCGGATCTTTGCGCATGATGATGGCGTCAAAGTCTTTGAGCCATGCTTGGCGCTTGGCGGTGACTTCATACCAAGCATTGGCATCGCCCGTCAACTGCAAGTCTTGAACTTGCGCTTTGACGCACTCACCCTGTTGCCATTGAATGTGCGGCACTTCGCAAGCTGAAACTTGATGACCCCGTTTTTGGGCCTCGCGCATCATGGCAAAGCTGGTGTCCTTCTTGATTTTGAAGGTGGCGAGGGGGTCAACAATGAAAAGGATGTTCATGCGCTTAATGTCGCACAAAGACATTAACAACGCATGACAGTCGGAAATTTACATGTTTCTGCGATATTGCCCGCCCACTTCAAAGAGTGCGTTGGTGATTTGACCGAGTGAGCAAACACGCACCGCATCCATGAGCACTTCAAACACATTGTGATTGTGAATCACAGCTTGTTGTAAGCGCGCCAACATGGCGGGTGATTGCGCGGCGTGCTTGGCGTGAAAAGCGTGCAAACGGTCGAGTTGAGATTTTTTCTCTTCTTCCGTAGAGCGTGCCAATTCCAGCTTTTCCAAAACTTCATCGCCTTTGGGGTTGCGGAACGTATTGACGCCAATGATGGGGTACTCGCCAGTGTGCTTGAGCATCTCGTAGTGCATCGATTCGTCTTGAATCTTGCCGCGCTGGTAGCCCGTTTCCATGGCACCCAACACGCCGCCGCGATCTGCAATTTTTTCAAACTCAGTGAGCACAGCTTCCTCCACCAACTCCGTCAACTCTTCAATGATGAAGGCGCCTTGGCTTGGGTTTTCATTTTTGGCCAAACCCCACTCGCGGTTGATGATGAGTTGGATGGCCATGGCGCGGCGCACGCTGTCTTCGGTGGGAGTGGTGATGGCTTCGTCAAACGCATTGGTGTGCAGCGAGTTGCAATTGTCGTAAATGGCAATCAAAGCTTGCAGCGTGGTTCGAATGTCGTTGAACTGAATCTCTTGCGCGTGCAAGGAACGTCCAGAAGTTTGAATGTGGTATTTCAATTTCTGGCTTCGCTCGTTCGCGCCATATTTGTTCTTCATGGCCACGGCCCAAATACGACGTGCTACGCGGCCCATCACGGTGTATTCAGGGTCCATGCCGTTGCTGAAGAAGAAGCTCAAGTTCGGCGCGAAATCGTCGATGTGCATGCCGCGCGCCAAGTAGGCTTCTACAAACGTAAAACCATTGGAGAGTGTGAAGGCCAATTGGCTGATGGGGTTGGCACCCGCTTCGGCAATGTGATAACCACTGATGGACACAGAGTAGAAATTGCGCACATCGTTGTGCACAAAATATTGGGCAATGTCGCCCATGACTTTCAAGCTGAACTCGGTGCTGAAGATGCACGTGTTTTGGCCTTGGTCTTCTTTCAAGATGTCGGCTTGTACGGTACCCCGCACGTTGGCCAAAACCCACTCGCGAATTTTGGCGGCTTCAGTTTCGGTCGGCTCGCGGCCGTTGTCGGTTTTGAATTTTTCCAAGTTTTGATCAATGGCGGTGTTCATGAACATGGCCAAGATAGAAGGCGCGGGGCCGTTGATGGTCATGGACACGCTGGTGCTGGGGTTGCACAAATCGAATCCGCCATAGAGCACTTTCATGTCGTCCAACGTGGCAATGCTCACACCCGAGTTGCCGACCTTGCCGTAGATGTCTGGACGAGGATCGGGGTCGTTGCCATACAGTGTGACGGAGTCAAACGCCGTGGACAAACGTTTGGCGGCCATGCCTGCGCTGAGCAACTTGAAACGGGTGTTGGTTCTAAAGGCATCGCCTTCGCCGGCAAACATGCGCGTGGGATCTTCGCCTTCTCGTTTGAACGCAAAGGTGCCGGCGGTGTAGGGGAAACTGCCGGGCACGTTGTCGAGCATGAGCCACTTTAAAATCTCACCATGATCTTCGTAAGTGGGCAAAGACACTTTGCGAATGCTGGTGCCCGACAAACTTTTGGAAATGAGCGCGGTGCGAATTTCTTTGTCGCGAATTTTCACCACATACTCATCGGCCGCGTAGGCCTTTTGCATCTCTGGCCACTGCACCAATAATTTCTTTGCGCCAGGGTCTTGCGTTTCTTCTCTTCGATTTGCCAGATCGATTGCAGCCTCTGAGGCTTTGGCGCGCCCTGGCTTGTCGACTTCCAGCATGACGGCAGCAGCCCGCAATTGCTGAATTTCGCGGGCCAATTGTGCTTGCGCGCGAGCTTGTTTTTTATAGCCACGAACGGTGTCACTGATTTCTGCCAAGTAGCGTGTGCGCGCAGTGGGCACCACAGGGGTTTGGTTGGTGCTGTGTCGAACGTCGACTGTGGGTAGCAGGCCTTCCTTCAACTTCAAACCCAATTCGCCCAATCGAACTTTGAGTGCTTGGTACAAAGCGGTCACGCCATCGTCGTTGAAGCGAGCAGCCATGGTGCCAAACACGGGCATTTTTTCTGTGGGCACGGTCCAAGCTTCTTGATTGCGCTGAACTTGTTTGGCTACATCACGCAGCGCATCGCTGGCGCCTTTGCGGTCAAACTTGTTGATGGCCACAAACTCTGCAAAGTCGAGCATGTCGATTTTTTCTAACTGGCTGGCCGCACCAAATTCTGGCGTCATGACGTACATGGGCAAATCAACGTGGGGCACGATGGCAGCATCGCCTTGACCAATGCCAGAGGTTTCAACCACCACCACATCAAAGCCAGCCACCTTGCAAGCTGCCACCACATCGGGCAGCGCCGCAGAGATTTCGCTGCCAAAATCGCGCGTGGCCAAACTGCGCATGAACACGCGCTGGCCATTGCGCCAAGGGTTGATGGCATTCATGCGAATGCGATCTCCCAAGAGTGCACCGCCACTCTTGCGCCGTGAGGGGTCGATGGACACCACTGCGATGCGCAAGTCATCACCTTGGTCTAAACGCAAACGACGAATGAGTTCGTCGGTTAAAGAAGATTTGCCAGCGCCGCCAGTACCGGTAATGCCCAGCACGGGTACTTTGTGCAGAGCGGCCTCTGTGCGCAATGCAGCCACCATGTCGGCAGAAGCGCTGCCATTTTCTAAAACGGTGATCAGTTGAGACAAGGCGCGCCAATGGGCTTCGGTGTTGCCTTGAATGGCTTTCAAATCTTTGGGGGCATAAGGGCTGAGGTCTTTGTCGCAGCGCATGACCATCTCGCCAATCATGCCGGCCAAGCCCATGCGTTGGCCGTCTTCGGGGCTGTAAATGCGGCCTACGCCATAGGCGTGCAACTCGCGAATTTCTGCGGGAACAATGACGCCGCCGCCGCCGCCAAAGACTTGGATGTGTTCACCGCCGCGCTGGCGCA